>Ga0187893_10000800_pt1 | contig 79942 bp, 61 predicted proteins | sample MA1701074metaG_FD_139574 | JGI IMG/M metagenome (GOLD analysis project Ga0187893, IMG submission 139574) | White microbial mat communities from a basaltic lava cave in the Kipuka Kanohina Cave System on the Island of Hawaii, USA - MA170107-4 metaG ... | reverse complement strand
GGGGAGCAACGCGCTCCCCACCATGACGCAGAGCAGTGACGCCGACCTTCCCGATCCGGTCCCCGACAGCGTTTTCGTCGGCCGTGGCCCCGAGCTTGCCGCCTTGCGCGCCGGCCTCGACCGCGCCATCGGGGGCCGGGGTTCTGTGCTGCTCGTCGCCGGCGAGCCCGGGATCGGCAAGAGCGAGCTGGCGGACCGACTGGCGCGCGAGGCCGCGGGGCGCGACGCGACGGTATTGTGGGGCCGAGCGTGGGAAGGCGAGGGCGCTCCCCCGTACTGGCCCTGGACGCAGATCCTGCGCGTCCACCTGCACGAGCGCGACGGTACCGCGCTGAAGGTGATATTCGGCGCCGCCACAGCGTACCTGGTACAGATCGTTCCCGAGCTTCACGATCGCCTTTCCGATCTCCCTGCGCCGCCGCCGATCGACTCCGAGCAGGCGCGCTTTCGCCTGTTCGATGCGATCACGGCGTGTCTCAAGAGCAGCGCCGAGAGCCGGCCGCTGGTCCTCATCCTCGACGATCTCCATTGGGCCGATAAGCCCTCGCTGCTCCTGCTCCGCTTCCTTGCCCGCGAGATGGCCGACTCCCGCCTGCTGGTGCTCGGCACCTACCGCGACGTCGAGGTGTCGCGCGGCCATCCGCTTTCCGAGGTGCTGCCGTCGCTGCGCCAGGAGCGAAGCGTCGAGCGCCTGCTCGTCCGGGGCCTTGCCGCGGAGGACGTCCGTGCCATGCTCGCCGGCCTGCACGGCGCGAAGGTTCCGGAGGCTCTCGCGGACGCGATCAGCCGCGAGACCGAGGGCAATCCCTTCTTCGTCCGGGAGATCGTGCGCCATCTGATCGACGAGGGAACGATCGGTGGTGCGGGAACGGTGTGGACGGGCGGGGCCCGCATCGCGGATATGCGCCTACCCGAAGGCGTGCGCGACGTGATCGGGCGGCGGCTCGGGCGCCTGAGTGAGCCGTGCACCAAGCTCCTGACGGCGGCCTCGGTGGTGGGCAGGGAGTTCGGCCTCGACGCGCTCGAGCGGATCGGGGATCTCGACGAGGAGCGGCTCCTCGAGGTGCTGGAGGAAGCGGTCGCCGCCCGCGTGATCGAGGAAGTGCCGCACGTCCCTTCGGCTGGGCGCAGGGCGGGGATCGGCCGCTATCGCTTCGCGCACGCGTTGATCCGCGAGACGCTCTACGAGGAGCTGCGCACGCTCGAACGCGTGCGCCGCCATCGCCGCGTCGCCGACGTCCTGGAGACGCTCTACGCGCGCAACCCCGGGCCGCACCTCGCCGAGCTGGCACACCATTTTCTCGAGGCGCTGCCGGGCGGCGACGTCGCCAAGGCGGTCGACTACTCGACCCGCGCCGGCGACCGCGCCAACGACCAGCTCGCCTACGAGGAAGCGGCGCTGCACTACGAGCGGGCGCTCGAGGCGCTCGATCTCGGAGAGCAGGCGGACGAGCGCCGCCGCTGCGCGCTGCTCCTCAAGCTGGGCGCGGCCCGCTGGAGCGCGGGGGGCTTCGAGAGCGCGATAGGGAGCTTTCGACAGGCCGGCAAGCTGGCGGAACGCCTCGAGGATGCGGAGCTGCTCGCCCGGGCCGCGCTCTCCTTTGCGGGTCCGGGCGTGGGCAGCTTCAGCCTGCTGGGGAGCGAGGATGGGGTGGCACTTCTCACGAAAGCCCTTGCCGTCCTCGAGGAGCGCGACAGCGCGCTGCGGGCACAGGTCATGGCCCGGCAGGCGGCCCTGCGGATATTCCTGGGCAATCCGCAAGGAGGAGCGTCGCTCGGGCGCGCGGCGATCGAGATGGCCCGGCGCGTCGGCGACAAGGGCGCGCTCGGCTACGTTCTGAACGTCTCGCCGTGGGCGGTCTGGGGTCCGGACAACCTCGAGGAGAGGCTCGCCGTCAGCGAGGAGGTGATTCGCCTCGCCGAGGAGATCGGAGACGCGCGCCTCGCTGGCGAGGGACACAGTTGGAAGGCGTCCCACCTTCTCGAGATCGGGGACCTCGCCGGGTTCGATCGCGAGAGTGATATCCAGGACCGCCTCGCCGAGAACTCGCGTCAGGCCTATCATCGCTGGATAGCGACGATCAGCCGCGGGGCAAGCGCGGTGCTCGAGGGCCGCTTCGAGGATGCCGAGAAGAACCTTCTAGCGGCTGTCGAAGCCGCGACCGGTGTTGAAGACGGTACCATCGCAGGCAGCCGAGCACTGATCCTGCGCGAGCAGCAAGGGCGGGCCGCAGAGTTCCTCCTGAGCTTCTCGAGCTACGCGGCGCGCCATCCCCACACCACCATCTGGCGCGTGGCCGTGACCTCCCTCCAGGCGACGCTGGGGCGGACGGAGGAGGCGCGAAGAGGGCTCGAATCCGTTGCCGGCAACGACTTCGCCGACATCCCGCGCGATCTCCTGTACGTCTACAGCATGTCGCGGCTGTGCGACGTGGTGAGCTTCCTCGGCGACGCGCGCCGGGCGGCGATCCTCTACGATCTCGTCCTTCCCTACGCCGATCGCTGCGCGATCGGCGGAAATAGCATCGCCTGTCTGGGCTCGGTCTCCCGGCCGCTCGGCCTGCTTGCGACGCTGCTCTCCCGGTACGAGGATGCCGAGCGGCATTTCGAGCGGGCGCTCGAGGTGAATGCGCGAATCCGCGCCCGCATCTGGGTCGCGCACACCCAGCACGACTACGCCCGCATGCTGGTAGCGCGCGACGCTTCCGGCGACCGGCAGAAGGCGGCGGCGCTCGCGGCGCAGGCGCTCACCACGGCACGCGAGGTGGGGATGAAGCCGCTCGAGGCGAAGGTGGTCGCGCTCGCGACGGCCGCGGGCCTAGAATTGGAACTAGACGTGAAGCCGAGCGCCGCGGCTGCTCCCGCACCCGAAGCGCGGCCGACCGCCACGAATGCCTCCGCCGGCTCACGGTCGCCGGGACCGTTGCCAGCCGTGTTTCGACGCGACGGCGACGTCTGGACGATCGCGTTCGAGGGCACGCAGTTCCGGCTGAAAGATGCGAAGGGCCTGCAGTACGTCGCCCATCTCCTGCGCCACGAGGGCCAGGAGCTGCACGCCGCCGAACTCGCGGCCGGCACCGACGCTGCACCCGCGCCTGGGCACGAGGCAGACGGCGAGATCGCACGCGGCCTCGGCGATGCCGGCGCAGTGCTCGACGCGCAGGCGCGCAGCGAGTACCGCCGCCGCCTCGCCGACCTCCAGGCGGAGGCCGAGGAGGCGACGCGCTGGGGTGACGTCGGGCGCGCGGCGAAGGTGCGCGAGGAGATCGAGTTCCTCACCGACGAGCTCGCCGCCGCCGCGGGCCTCGGCGGCCGGGTCCGCAAAGCTGGCGACGTCGCCGATCGCGCCCGCAAGGCCGTCACCAGCCGCATTCGCGAGACGATCGCCCGCATCGCCACGGAGCACGCCACGCTCGGCCGGCACTTCGAGAACGCGATCCACACCGGACTCTTCTGCTCGTACCGACCAGACCGGTCGCCAGGCTGGGAGGTCTGACGGAGACGCGCAGCGGGAAGGTGGTATCGCCGGCACCCCGCAGGGCGGCGGCGAGCCCGTCCTCGAGCTGGTGGCAGGCTCGGAGGCCTCGCGCCCGACCTGAGCGAGCGCTTCGATCGTGGATCATTGGTAACGAACTCGGTCAGACCGAGCTCAGGTCCTTCCCCACCTGCTCCGCACGTTACGGTTGCCGCTGCACGGGGCAAGCTTTCGTCGACGCTCGCCGTCCCGCCTTGCGTGCCCGCGACGTCCAGGTCAGAATGCCGATCGTTATTCTGACCTGTGCCCGGAGGAGATGCTGCATGGATCGCACCCGCGACGTGAAGCCGATCACGTACCTGAAGAACCGCACCGCCGACCTCGTCCGCGAGGTGCACGACAGCGGCCGGACGGTGACCATCACGCAAAACGGTGAGGCGAGGGTGGTCCTCATGGACGTCGATACCTACGACCGCTGGCGCTCCGCCATGGCGCTGCTCAAGGTGCTCGCGCTGGCCGAGGTTGACGTCGAGGCTCGCCGGACGGTCCCGCAGGCCGAAGCGTTCCGACGCGCGCAGGCCGTGTTGAAGCGAGCCCGGCGGGATGCCTGAGCGCACCCGCCGCGGCATCTGGGCCGAAGCGGCAGTCCGGGATCTCGAGGACATCATCTCGTTCGTCGCCGTCGACTCACCGCTCGACGCCGAGCGCCTTCTCGAACGGCTCTCGGCGAAAGCCCGGAGCCTCGAGACGAGCCCCGACCGCGGCCGTATCGTTCCCGAGCTGCTGCGCTTCGGCATGCGGACCTGGCGTGAGCTCGTGGTGCGACCATATCGACTGGTCTACCGGGTTACGGGGAAAACCGTCATCGTGCTGGCCCTCTTCGATGGGCGGCGCGAGCTCGAGGACATCCTGCTCGAGCGGCTGGTTCGGGGCACCTGAGAGCACTCTATCGAGAAACCTTCGCCGCAGCCCGACTTCCCACGTGGGAAGTTTGTCAAGCTACCGCTCCGCCTCCGGCGACGTCGTGGGAGGTGAGACAGGGACTCCCACCCGAGTGGTCGGCCGGTCACGCCAGCTCGCGCGCCACCTGCTCCGCGCGCGCCGTAGCGCCCATCTCGGTGAACAGCCGGTGCGCCGCGCGCAACTCATGTTGGTGCGCGCGCGCGTCGCCCCCGAGCCGCGCCAGCGCGGCCCGCTCGACGTGGATGAAGGGCTCGAGCGTCCGGGCACCCATCTCCTCGACGAGCGCGCGCGCCGCGTCCAAGGCGGCTGCGATCTCCCGCCTCGCCCCGACGCCCTCCGTTTGCTGCAGCACGCGTGCCAGAGCGAGGTTGGCGAGGCATTCGTGCAGCCGCGCGCGACGGCGGTGGCCAACCGCCACTGCCTCGCTTGCCGTGGCGCGCGCGCGACCGGCGTCGCCGAGCCCGGCGTAGGCTTCCGCGAGGTCGGCCATCATGGATGCTTCCTCGTACAGGAAGATTCTCTTCTCGCGGGCGAGCGCGAGCGTCCCCTCTAGCGTCTCCACCGCCTCGTGCCATTGCCCTTCGAGGACCTTCAAGCCGCCCAGCTCCCGGTACGCCCGCACCCGGGACCGTGGGCTGCCGATCCGCTCGGCGATGTCGAGCGCCTGGCGGACGTGGCTGGCCGCGAGCTGAGCGTCGCCAACGATGCGAGCCCACCGCGAATAGGGTGCGTACACGTTACCGCGAACCTCGATCTCGGTCTCGTCGCGCGCGAGCTCGAGCGCACGGTCGAAGAGCCGTCGGGCTTCATCCAGGCCGCCCATCCACATGAGCGCGTGACCTCTGCTCCACAGGAGCGAGAGAAACGGGCTGAAGCCGATGATCCGCGCACCGAGCCGCAGATCCGCCGGCGGGTGCTCGAGGACGGGCTCGGAGAGCCGAAGCACCTCCTCGAAACGCCCGAGCACATAGTTCGCAAACACGAGGCCCATGCGGAGCGCGAGCGTCCACCGCTCGTCGTCGATTCGCTGCACTAGGCGAGCCGCCTCGGCGATGTGGTCGTGTCCTTCCTCCACCTCCCCAGCGTTGAACTTCACGACGCCGTATCCGTAGGAGAGGCCGGCCAGTGCCCTCAGGTCGCCGGCACGCTCGGCGAGCCGTCCTCCCGCGACGAAGAGGGCCCGCGCCTCCTCGTCCGACGAGCCCAGACGCGAGCTCAGGTTGAGGCTCTGCGGATAAGCCACCAGCGCGAGCGCGACCGTCTCGTCCGTCTCGGGGATGGTGGCGAGGAGCGCCAGCGCCTGCTGCCAGTGCCGCAGCGCCTCCGCCGCGTTGCTCGAGCTCGCCCACTCGGCGGCGCGGCGATGCCAGCGGGCCGCCGCCAGGGCCTCACCGGCGCGCTCCCAGTGATGGGCGAGCACCGCGGCCTTCTCGCCGACGAGCCCGGTCTGGAGGCGCTCGAGCGCCCGCGCCGTGGCCCCATGCGTCCGCCGCCGGCGCTCCCCGAGCTGCGAGCCATAGGCCACCTCCTGGGTGAGCGGATGCCCGAAGGCGTACTCGGCGACCGGGTAGAGTGCCTGCTCGTGGAGGAACTCGGCGCTCCTGAGCGTCGCGAGAGCCGCCGCGAGATCCGCGGCCGACAGCTCGGTCACGGCTGCCAGGACCGGCTCCGCGAAATCCCGACCTATCACGGCCGCGTCGTGGAGCACCTGCTTCTCGCGCTCGGGAAGGCGATCGATCCGTGCCGCCAGGACTGCCTGCACGGTGCTCGGCACCGCCACTTGGGGGATTGGCGCGGTCAGCCGGTACTGTCCGCGCCCTCCCGCGAGAACCCCCGCCTCGATGAGCGAGCGGACGACCTCCTCGGTGAAGAACGGGTTGCCCGCCGTGCGCGCGTGAATCGTCTCGGCGAGGCCCGCGAGGCTCGGGTGGCGCCCGAGGAGGTCGTCGAGCAGCTCCCGGAGCGTCTCGGGCCCGAGCGGCAGCAGGGAGATCCGATGGTAGTACGACTTCTGCATCCAGCGCGCCTGGTACTCGGGGCGGAAGGTGAGGAGGAGGAGACTCCGGGTCCCGGCCAGCGCCTCCACCCAGTGCGCCAAGAAGGCCTCGCTGCCACCGTCGATCCAGTGGAGATCCTCGACCAGAATGATGACCGTCTGCCTGGCGCGTCTCAGCAGGCGCGCGACCACGTCGACCAGCAGGCGCTGCTGTACGTCCGGGTCGCTCTGGGGCGCCGGGCGCTCGGGATCGGGAACGCCGAGGAAGTCGAAGATCACCGGCAGGACCTCGCGGAAGGTTTCGTCGAGCAGGAGCAGGCGCCCGGCGATCTTCTCGCGCATCGCGCGCTCGCTGTCCTGCTCCGTGATGCCGTAGTAGGCGCGGACGATCTCGAGCACCGGCAGGAAGGGGATGTTCTTCCCGTGGGCGACGGCGTGGCCCTCGAGCACCAGGAGCCCCTGGGCGCGGCACCGCTCGACCAGCTCGTGGCAGAGCCGGCTCTTGCCGACGCCGGCCTCGCCGACGACGCCCACGATCTGTCCGTCTCCCTCCCGCGCGCGGGCGAGCGCAGCCTCGAGGGTCCGAAGTTCGTCCCCGCGACCGACGAAGCGCGAGAGGCCACGGGCGCGAGAGACGTCGAGGCGCGTCCGGAGAGACCCGACGCCCCGGAGCTGAAGGACCGTCACTGGCTCGCGCACGCCCTTGACGGCGAAGCGACCGAGGTCCTCGAGATCGAAGTAGCCGGAGACGAGGGCCGCCGTCGCCTCCGTGAGGTATGCCGTGTCCGGCGAGGCGAGCTGCTCCATGCGCTGCGCGAGGCCCACGGTGTGACCCTGCGCGGTGTAATCCATGCGTAGATCGTCGCCGATCTTGCCGACCACGACCTCGCCCGAATTGAGCCCCATGCGGACGGAGAATCCGAGCCCGCGCTCGCGCTTGACGTCCCGCGCGTAGCGGCCGAGCGCCTCGCGCAGGTGCAGGGCCGCCCAGCAGGCGCGCTGGGCATGGTCCTCGTGCGCGATAGGTGCCCCGAAGAGCGCCATGATGCCGTCGCCGGTGTACTGGTTCACCGTGCCCTCGAAGCGGTGGACGCCCTCGGCGAGAATGGCGAAGAAGCGATCGAGGATGCCGTGCCACTCCTCCGGATCGACCTGCTCGGCGAGCTCCATCGACCCCTTCACGTCGGCGAAGAGGACGGTCACCTGTTTGCGCTCGCCTTCGAGCGCCGACTTGGAGGCGAGAATCTTGTCCGCGAGGTGCTTGGGCGTGTAGGTGCGCGGCTCGCGGGGAGCCGGCGCCGTCGCCGCGGCGCTCACCTGGCTCCCGCAGCCATCGCAGAAGCGCGCCGCCGGCCGGAGGCTCGTTCCGCAGCTCGGACACGCGCGTGCGAGCTCTGCGCCGCAGCCGTCGCAGAACTTTGCCGCCTCGCGGTTGGCGTGGCCGCAGGACGGGCAGGGGATCGTGGCCTGGGTATCCATCGGGGTCTTCCGTAGTCCGGGCGGATCGAGGTGCCCCAACTTGTCCACCGCGGGCCGGAGGCAAGTCAACGTCTGGGGAGACCAGCGGTGCGCGAGCACCCCCGGGCGCTCGTCGAGCGTGCCGGCGTTAGCCGGCTCGGGCGTCTGGGTCACAGCCCCATGCGCTGCCGCCCCCCGGCATTCCATCACCTCGATATCCGGGTCGGCGATGATGTCGGTGGCGTGACGGATGGGATCGCTCCGGCGGAAAGGACTAGCTCACGCTCTCCGCGTCCCGCGCCCGCAGCACGAGACGCCCGTTGTGCAGCTGCTGGTGAAGTTGCGTACAGAGCGTCAGTGCATTCCTTGTCCGGTGCGCGCCCCCCCCGCGCGAGAAGAAGCGGACGCGATGCAACTGCGACCAGCGGCAGCGGCCCTCGTCGCGCCAGCGGACGTGCTGGACGACGCCGCGCCGGGTGTGCCGCGAGGCCTTCCTAGCCGCGCCCCGACTTCCCGTGGGAAGATTTGTCAAGCTACCGCTCCGCCTCCGGCGACGTCGTGAGAGGTGAGAGCAGGGACTCCCACCGGAGTGGTCGGCCGGTCACGCCAGCTCGCGCGCCACCTCCTCCGCACGCGTCGTCCACCCATCGCGGTGAAGAGCTGTCTCACGGTCGCCAGAAGCGTTGCCAGCCGTGTTTCGACGCGACGGCGACGTCTGGACGATCGCGTTCGAGGCACGCAGGTCCGGCTGAAAGATGCGAAGGGCCTGCAGTACATCGCCCATCTCCTGCGCCACGAGGGCCAGGAGCTGCGCGCCGCCGAACTCGCGGCCGGCTGGCTTGGCGAGGCGCGCATTGTAATCGGCCATGAACTCGGAAAGGAACGGTTCGGCGGCGGCGGAGCCGTTTCTCCCTGCGTTCATGGCCGACTACAACGCCCGCTTCGCACGGTTTCAACTTGCATTTCGAAGCGGCTTGAGATGCGCAATTTCCTTGCCCTCGCGTGAGTGCAATGCGTGCCAGAGGTCCAAGCTTACGTAGCGACTACGCTCGAACCCGCCGCGCCGCCCGGCCCGCCTCACACCTGCAGGCGGACGTCGGTCACGCCGAACGCGAACCGTCCGACGAGCGCCCCGGCCCGGATGCGCCCGAGCTGTAGCCGCACGAACAGCCCCAAGCCCTGCAGGGCCGCCCGAGCCCACCACGCGTCGCTCAGCAAGACCCGGGGCGGACCCGCCTGCAGGCGCTGGACGATTCGGACCTCGCGTGCACGCTCCCCCTGGATCCGGTGGCAGGCCGCATCGATTCCCGCGGCCGTGGCCGGCGCGCCCAGGGCGGGCACGAGGTGGTTGGCGGCGACGATGGCATCGCGCAGCGCGACGTTGACCCCCTGCGCGCCCACCGGCGACATCGTGTGGGCGGCATCGCCGATGACGAGCACCCCGGCCGCCGTCCACTGCGTGACACGGTCGGCGATCGTCCAGAGCAGGAAGGGCTCGATCGCGCCGTCCCGGTGGCGCCGAAGGTGCGCGGCGAGATCGGGGTCCACGTGCCGGGCCATCTCCTCGAGGCAGGCGGCCATGCCGCGGCTGCGAATCTCCCCGAACGAGCCCTTGCGGATGACCCAGCCGATCTGCAGGCGGCCGTCGTAGACCGGCGCCGCGACGAGCAGGCGGCCGCCGCCCAGGTAGGCACGGATGGCTCGGTCTTCGCCGAGGAACCGCGGCCACGGCACCTTGCACCACACGATGTCCATCGGGATGCGGTCCTCGACCACCGGGAGACCCGCGCGCCTGCGGACGACGGACGTGCGCCCGTCGGCCCCGATCACGAGATCGGCACGGATCTCGCGCTCGCCGCGCTCGGAATGCACGCGCACGCCGACGACCCGTCCTCCTTCGAGGAGCAGGTCGCGCACCGTGGCGCCGCGCTCGAGCCGGAACGACGGATGCGCCCCCGCCTCGGTGACGAGCAGCTCGAGCAGCGCGGGCTGAGACACCCAGCGCGGCGGATAGCCCTTGAAGGCCTGCGGGTCGAGCGCCGCCCGGAGCCGACGCGACCCGTTGATATAGAGCTCCGCGGCCGCGAGCCGCACCTGCGGCACGTCCTGGAGCTTCTCCCAGAGTCCCATCTGCGCGAGCGCCTGGAGCCCTCCGGGCAGCAGCACCTCGCCCCGGAACTCGCGAGCGAAGTCGGTGTAGCGCTCGATGAGTGTGACGTCGATGTCGCGGCGCACCAGCAAATACGCCAGCGCCGCCCCCGCGGGTCCGGCGCCGACGATGACGGCGTGGGCCATGGCTCGTGTCTCTAGCGACGCTGCGGGCGCGGGGCAACGGGGCCGGTCGGGCCGACGCGCCGGCGGCACCGCATGTCCCGCCGCCGGTCGGCGGGACCTGGCGCCGGGCGGCCGATCCCACGCCGGCGTCGCCAGGAGCGTGAACGTCGGATAACAGAAATTCCGTCAACTGGGCCGAAATCGGAGCTTTGTGCGCCCATGAAGTTGAGCGGTGGGCAAAGGTCGTCCGTTCGTGCGGACTACGCGCGTCAGTATACATTCCCGGCGTTCAGCCGCGTACAGAATTCGCCCGGGGGCAAGATGAGAATGCGGGCAACCGCGAGCTCGAGAGCATCCTGCTCGAGGGGCCAGCCCGAGCGCTACCGCCTGCTTGGCTGTCCACCCGGGAGTGAACGCCGTCTTGAGCAGCACCCGTCCGCCCTATTTGCGTAATTTGCGTAAATATTGTATTTTTGTGGAATTATGGGCGTGCGCGGGGTGACACGTGCCAAAACGCCTCGATCTCACGCGTCGGCGCGTGCGCCTGAAGGCGCCGCGCCCCGGCGGCGTCCGGTCCCGATGGAGATCCCGCGGCCGGTGGCGGTGCGAACGGTGCCGGCTACCGAGGCAGCACGGCGCTTCGGCGCCCTAGTCGACGAGGTCCGCCGGACGGGACGAAGCGTGGTCGTCACGCAGCACGGCCGGCCCGTGTGCCGCATCGCGCCACCACCTGCTCCCGAGTCGACGGTCGAGTCCCTGATCGAGGCGCTCGTCAGCGGACCGCACGTCGATCCGGAGTTCCTCGAGACTGTCGAGGCGATCACGCGCACGCAACCGCGGCTCCCGCGCTCGCCATGGGACGAGTGATCGACTCGACGCTCCTCGTCGCGGCAGAACGGGGGGAGGTCGATCTCGAGGCGCTGCGGCGGCGACACGCAGGCGAGCCGTTCGTCCTCGCGGCGATCACGGCCTCGGAGCTCCTCGAGGGGGTCCATCGTGCGGACACGGAAGCGCGGCGGATCGCCCGCGAGGCGTTCGTCGAGAACCTCCTCCGCGCCCTGCGGGTGATTCCGTTCGACCTCGCGATCGCGCGCGTCCACGCGCGCCTGCGCGCCCGCATTCCACGCAACCGCCAGATCGGGGCGCACGACCTGATGATCGGGGCGACGGCGGTGTCCCTCGGCTACGCCGTACTCAGCCGGGACCGGCGGAGCTTTCCCCGGATTCCCGATCTGCGGATCGAGGTGGCGTGACGGCCAGCTCCCGCGCCACCTGCGCGGCGCGGAGCGGGGCGCCGATCTCGGTGAAGAGCCGGCTGCTGTTGCTGGAAAGGGACCTGGACCGCTCGGACTAAGCCCCGCCACCCTCCGCCAGCAGCAGGCGGTGGAAGGCGACGATCACCAAGGCGTGGCTGATCACGCCCGAGCGGATGAGCGCCGGGATCTCAGCGCGGGGCACGAGGACCGGCTCGGTGTGCTCGAAGCCCGTGTGCGTCGGGGCGCCCCGGCAGACCACGTCGCGGGCGACGAACGTGTGACAGTAGTTCGCCTGGATGGCGGGGTTGGGATGGGTCGCACCCAGGGATTCGATGATGTCGGAGTCATAGCCCGTCTCCTCGACCATCTCTCGCCGCGCCGCCACGGCGGGATCCGTATCGGTCGGATCTAGCATGCCGCCCGGAATCTCCAGGGTGATGTCCTCAACGCCGTGGCGGTACTGCTGGATCATCACCACGTGGCCGTCCGCCGTGAGTGGAACGATGTTCACCCAGTCGGGCGCCTGCAGCACAAAGACGTCGTGGATGGAGAGCGTACGCGGCGAAAGGCTACGGCGATGCAGCACCGAGAAGAGCCGGCACTCGTACACCGACTCCGCACTGATGGATTGCCAACGCCGGATGACGTCGGCTGGCCCGACCGGGACCTTCCCGCGCGGGGCGAGTACGTTCTCCGGACGGACGGACCCGTCTTCCCGATGGACGCGCGCTGCTCCCGGTTGGGCGGGTGCATCTGCCGGACGGGCGGGTACGTCTTCGGGTTGGGCGGGGACATCCTCAACCACACCCGGCACCGCAGCCCCGCGCCCGACCAGCCGCGGCAGGGATTTCTCGAGGCTGCGCGCGATCTGCTGCCGGCACGTGCGAAACACGTCCTCGCCGCGCCCCGCCGGATCGTCGACGTCACCCGACTCGCCCGCAAACTCCCGCAGGGTGAAGACTGGCTTGCCCCGCGTCTCCGGATAGGCATCGAGCATCTGCCGCTGCTCGTTCGTCATCACGAGAATGAGGTCCGCGCCGGCGAGCAGGTGCCGCTTGTTCTTGAGATCCGTGGCCGTGCTGTCGGCCGGGATCTCGACACCGATCTCGGCGAGCACGAGGCGCGTATCGAGCGAGACGAGCATGCCGTCGCGCGCGTACGGCGCGATGCCGCCGGAGCGCACGACGATGTCGCTGCGGCCCGCGCGGGCCAGCATGAGCCGCAGCAAGTGCTCCGCGATCACGCTCCGGCTCGTGTTCGCATGACACACGATCAGGACATCGCGGTACGGAAGATCCTCGGACATGTGTCGGCAAGAATTCTACGCGCCGGCGCGCCACGATGCGATGCGGGGCGGCCCGCTGCTCGAGCGAGCACTCGCGCACCATGTGGTCCGCGAACACTGCCGGCGCGGGCCGCCGTGACGATCGGCTCAGAGCCCGGCGGAGAAGATATCGCCCATCGACTCCTTCCTGGTGACGCCCTTGGCGAGCTCCTCCTTGATCCGCTTGCCGAGCTCCGCGGGCTCCCAGGTGTGGCCCTTGTGCTGCACGCGCGATCCCGAGCGCCAGCCGGCCATCGGCCACACCGTGCTGCCGCCGACGCGAAAGACCTCGCCGTTCACGTTGGCGGCGTCGTCGCTCACGAGCCAACACACGAGCGGCGCGACGTTGCGCGGGTTGAAGACGTCGAACTCGCCTTCGCCGACCGGCCCACCCATGATCGCCGCTGTGGACGGCGTGGCGTCCACCGTGAGGCGCGTGCGCGCGATCGGAGCGATGGCGTTCGCGGTGACGCCGTACTTCTTCATCTCCTGGCCGATGATGATCGCCATGACGGCGACGGCGGCCTTGGCGGCGCCGTAGTTGCTCTGCCCGACGTTGCCGAGCAGGCCGGCGTCCGAGGAGGTGTTGATGATCCGGCCATTCAAGACGTTGCCGTTCTTGTGCTGCTCGCGCCAGTACTCGCACGCGTGCCGGCTCATGTTGAAGGAGCCCTTCAGGTGTACGGCGATCACCGAATCCCAGTCCTCTTCGGCCATGTTGAAGATCATCCGATCACGGAGGATGCCGGCGTTGTTCACCACGATGTTGAGCTTGCCGAAGTTGTCGAGCGCGCACTCGACGATCCGCTTCGCGCCCTTGAAGTCGGAGACACTCTCGCCATTGGCCACCGCCCGGCCACCCATCTTCTTGATCTCGCTCACGACCTCTTGCGCCGGCGTGCCGGTCGCGTTCCCCGTCCCATCGAAATGGGCGCCGAGGTCGTTGACGACCACCGCGGCGCCGTGCTTGGCCATGAGGAGCGCTTCCTCGCGACCGATGCCACGTCCCGACCCGGTGATGATGGCCACCTTCCCTTCGAGCAACATGCTGTCCTCCTTCGCTGGTTTACGCCGTATCTGTAGCGTCCCGCGTCGTGCGCCGAGCGCGAACAGGCTCCGAGATCAGAACCGGGACGCCACGGAAGAAACCACTTGATTGCCCCAACCGCAGATCCCATGTCAAGGCGAGTGGGTGCGCTGCGCTGGGCCTTCGGCTTGCGAGCCACCGCCCCGCGCCGTAATCTGACGCCTGCTCGTCCAGCGAACCACGAAGGGAACGTGAAGGCCATGAGCGACGCACCGAAGTCCCGTAACATCGTCTGGCATCCCGGCGCCGTCACCCGGGAGGATCGCGAAAGGATCCAAGGCCATCGGGGCGCCACCATCTGGCTCACCGGACTCTCCGGCTCGGGCAAATCGACGATCGCCGTCGAGCTCGAGAAGCGGCTCTGGGGCGAGGGTATTCACGCCTTCATTCTCGACGGCGACAACGTCCGTCACGGCCTCAACAAGGATCTCGGATTTTCGCCCAAGGATCGCAACGAGAACATCCGCCGCATCGGCGAGGTGGCCAAGCTCTTCACCGAAGCCGGGCTGGTCGCCATCACGGCCTTCATCTCGCCGTACCGTGCCGATCGCGATCAGGTGCGGGCAATCATGCAGCCCGGCGATTTTCTGGAGGTCCACGTCGAGTGCGCTCTCGACGTCTGCGAGCAGCGCGACCCCAAGGGCCTATACAAGAAAGCGCGCGCCGGCCAGATTCCCGAGTTCACGGGCATCTCGGCACCCTACGAAACCCCGCTGACGCCCGAGCTGGTCATTCACAGCGACAAGCTCACGGTCGAGCAGAGCGTGGCGCAGCTCTCCGCGCTTCTCGAGCGGCGCGGCACGTTGCTCGAAGCCAAGTAACTCGTCGCCGCCGGTTCGGACGACTTCGCCGGCAGTGAGCGGCGTTCTGGTTCGGGACCCCTAGCCCGCGTCGTCGATGCCGCCCGTGCCGCGGCCAGCGCGATCCCGCCCAGCATCCCGGTGGGTGGCAACGTAGAAGAGCGTCCACCCGACCAGGGGGGGGAATCGCAGCGAGGGCAAACATGGGCCGGTGGCCGAAGCGCGCCGCCACCGCGCCGAAGACGAAGGCGCTCGCCGTCACCCCGACGTTGAAGGTGCCGTTGAACAACGCCTGCGTACGGCCCAGGTGCTCCTCGGCGCTGAGGTCCACGGCGAAGGCATTGAGCGTCGGGTAGCTGAGACCCTGGGCCAGGCCAAACAATCCGGCGGCGGCCGCCAGCATCCACACGCTGCGCACGAACGCCAGCAGGAGAACCGCCGCCGCGAGCATCAGGAGGGTCGGGAGCACCACGGCGCGCCGGCCCACCGCATCCGAGAGGCCGCCACCCACCACGCGGGTCAGCACCGCCGCAGCGGTGTAGCTGCCGAAGAATACGCCGACGCGGCCGAGCCCGGTGGCGTGCACGAACGTCGGGATGAAAGTCAGCACGGCGCCGAAGGCCAGACCGCAGCAGACCATCGTGCCACCGAGCACCCATTGGAGACGGTCGACGCGCCACGGCTCGCTGTCGGCGGGCGGGCTCTCGCGCGGCGCGCCACCAGGTACCGACGCGGCAAGGGCCACCGCAACCGTGGAGATGGCCGCAGCGACGGTGAACAACGCCGGGAAGCCGCCCCAGCGGACGATCTCCTCGCCCATCGTGGGGGCGATGGCGTGCGTGCAGCCTCCGCCCGCCGTCCCAGCGGGGCGAACTCGACCGCGAGCGTGCTCGCCGCGGTGAAAGCCAGGGAGAAGCTCACACCTTGGAGCACCCGCAGCGCGAAGATGCCCGGCCCGAGGTGCTCGATCAGGAGAAACGCCACGCTCAGCAGCATCATGCCGACGGCGCCGGCAACGAGAAAACGGCGGCGGCCGATCCGATCGATGCTCGCCCCCACGGCGGGCAGCACCACGAGGCCGGCCAGCCCCCCCGATCCCATGATCGCGCCTACCGTGGCTTCGTCGCCCCCGAGCTGCTTGATGTACAGCGGCAGGAGAAAAAAGGACGCGAAGTTGAGAAAGAAGAAGAAGTTGGCGAGCGTGACACGCAGGAATGGCCCCGACCGCAGGGGATGCTGCTCGATCATGGCGGGCCGTCGGCCGGCCGCCTCAGCGGCGGCTCACGATCTCCGCCCAGGCCGCGTCCGCCGCTCGACGCAGATCCACGAGACTGCCGCCGTTCTCGATGACGATGTCGGCGAGACGCCGCCGCTGCTCGTCACTGATCTGTGCCGCCATCCGCGCCTCGATGTCGGCCGTGGCGAGCCCGCGCTGCCGCTGAATGCGCTCGATCAGCCGCTCCCGGGGAGTCACGACGACCACCACGATGTCGACCAGCGGACGCCAGCCGGCATCGAGCAGCAACGCCGCCTCGATCACGACCGGCGTGTCGTCTTTCGCGGCGCGCGCCGCCTCGAGCTGCCGCACGATCTCCATTCCGATGAGCGGATGGACGATGCTGTTGAGGGTCCGGCGCGCCACGGGATCGGTGAAGACCTTGCGTCCGAGGACGGCGCGATCGATGGCACCGTCTGCCGCCATCACCTCCCGCCCGAAGGCGGTCACCACCTGTTCCCAGCCCGGCGTCCCGGGGCGGTAGACGTCGTGACCGATCTTGTCGGCGTCGATGAGCCGCGCGCCACGCTCGGCGAAGAGCTGCGCCACCGTGCTCTTGCCCGAGCCGATTCCGCCTGTGAGGCCAACGACGCGCATGGATCCGCCTATCGGAATGAACGCTCGGACCGCCAGCTCTCTCAGAGAGCGACCGGCGACGCAAGGAGACACCGCCGGCTTGCGTGCGCTCGGGGCTGGTGCCTGGGCCGCTCAGCCCCAGAAACTGGCGGTGCGCTGGATCGTCCAGTAGGCCGCGACGGTCCCGATGCCGTAGACCGCCACCTGCCAGATCCAGTCCGCGCGCAAAGGGCGGAACGGGCGCGCCGCGGCCATGACCGCGAGAGCGGCGGCGATGAACAGGAGCTGGCCCAGCTCGACGCCCACATTGAAGAAGAGGAGCGCGAGCGGGATCGCGTGCGCCGGCAGGCCCACCTCGGCGAGGGCGCCCGCAAACCCCAAGCCGTGGAGCAACCCGAAGACGAAGGCCACGATCCACGGCCGGCGCTGCGCCAGTCCGGGACGACCGGCCCGCGCATGCACGATCTCGCAGGCGAGGAACACGATGCTGAGCGCGATCACGGCCTCGACGGGCGGCGGCGGGACGTGCACCCAGCCGAGGGTCGCGGCCGCCAGCGTCACGCTGTGCGCGAGCGTGAACGCCGTCACCGTCTGCACGAGTCGCCGCGTGCCCTCGACGAGAATGAGCAGGGCGAGAACGAAGAGCAGATGATCCACGCCCAGAAGAATGTGCTCGACGCCGAGCCCGAGGTATGTCCGCGTGACCTCGAGCGCCCCCGGCTCGGCCGACACCACGAACGCGGGAGCCGACGGCAGCACGCGCGTGGTCTCGGTGGCGCCGCCCGCCTGGACGAAACGCACGAGCACGTCGGTGACGGTCTCCGCGAGCCCGTCGATGGCGACTTCGCGTCCCGGGAGCCCGCCCGTGCAACGCACGCGCCAGCGCTCGACGTGCATGGCGTCGACGAGGCGTGCCCGCCGCGGCGTCGTCTCCGCGCAGCCGCCAGGCAGGCGCACGTAGAGCGCGAGGCGCGCCTCGCCACGCGCCGGCACGCGCCAGTGCACGTCCCAGGTGTCGGCGGCGACCTCGCGCAGCTCGAGCAGCGCCGGGCGCACCTCGTGCGCCTGGGCCGAGGACGCCGCGGCAAGCGCGGCGACACAACATGTCCCCGCGACGCTGCGTCTCATCGCTGCGACCCTTCGGGGACGGCGTCGCCCGCTCCGGTCTCGCGCGGGACGCTGCCCGCTTCTGCCTCGCTCGGCTGCTCGTCGCCGCGCTCGATCTCGACGACGTAGCTCTGGCGCAGCGACTGGTAGAACGCCTCCTGCGCCGCGGTCACCTGCGCCGCTTGCCAGTCGCGGAGCACCGCCTCGCGGACCTGATCGAGCCCGGGCAGATGCCCCTCGACGCGCTGCTCGACCCGGACGAGGTGGGCGCCATAGCCCGATTCGACCGGTCCCGTCCACTGCCCTACCGGTAGCTCGGCGAGCCGTGCCGCGAAGATCTCGCCGAACTGCCGGCTGACTTCCGAGAGCGGCGCGTCTCGCAGCTCGCCGGGCAACGAGATCGGATCGCCGAGCGCGGAGCGATCGGCGGGCGTGCTGCCATCGCGTAGCATCTCGAGCAGGCGGGCCGCGTCGCCACCGAGTTGCGCGCCGCGCCGCTCACGGCTGAGATAGACCTGCCGGAAGCCGAGCAGCATCTCGGTGCGGTAGCGCTCCGGGTGCTCGCGCAGCCGGCCGGCGAGCTGCGCCTCGCTCGGCTCCGATGCCTCGCCAATACTGGCGGCGAGGAGCTCCATCTTCTGGCGCATGCGGCGGCGCACGACCACGTCGTCACGGTCGAGGCCAAGCGCCGTCGCCTCGCGATAGAGGATCTCCTCGCGCACGTGCTCGGCGATGAGGCCGTCGAGCTCCTGCGCGGTCGGCGGGCGCTGCCACGTCCGCTCGAAGGTCGCCGTGAGATTCCCTACCGTTCCCGGCCCGACGATGATGCGGCGTGGGCTCGAGTCTTCCTTGCTTACGGCGGAGAAGAGCAGGAACAGCCCGACGCCGAGGGCGAGGAAGTGCAGCAGCGGCTCACGCAACACCCGCCGCCAGCGACTCACCGCCACTGCTAGCTCCCGGAGGTGTCGCGTCCACCGTACGACCGACCGCGGAGACCTTGCCGCCGCGGCCTGGTTTGCGTCCTCGCGTGGCCCGGGCGGCAGCGATGGAACCTGCGGCCGCTCGCTGAACGGTCAGAAACCGGGAACCTTCTTCGACCGATCGTAGAGATGGTAGACCAGCGCCCAGCCGACGAGCACGACGATGCCGAGGATGATCGGCCCGAAGGTGGGATCCGCGGCCCACGTCGCGTGCTGGGCCATCATCATGAAGACCAGCGGCACGGACATGTACGTATTGTGCTTCGATCGCGTGCCGGCCAGCGCCACGAGCGCCGCGTCGGGAGCCGCGCCGCTCTTGGTCGCGGTGATGATCTTCTGCTGCGCCGGCCAGATGCGGAACCAGACGTTGAATGCCATCGTCGTGCCGAGGGCCGAGCCCAGATGGATGGCGTAGCTGCGGAAGCTGAAGCCGCCGACCCACGCGAACAAGCAGGCGACGACGGTCGCGATCACCGCGCCGCCCCAGAAGCCCGTCGTCGGATCCTTGAGCGGCCCGCTGTACAGCGCGTCATAGATGAAGACGCCGAGAAACGTGATGGCGATCATGATGAAGGTGGTCAGACCCCAGCCGGCACTCGGATCCGCGAAGAGCAGCCCGCCGTGATAGTAGACCATCATCAGCAGCAGGACGCCGGTCACCCAGGTGAAGGCGGCGCCCCAGCGGAACCAGAACAGCGCTCGTGGCATCAGCTCCGGGACGACCTTCTTCTTCGTCTCCGCGTCCATGGTCGGGGCGAAGACCGCGTTGACCCAGTTGAAAAAGTAGAGATGTCCGATCCAGATGATACCGGCGACCACGTGAATCCACCGAAAGAGCGATTCGAGCAGATTCATGAAACCTCCCCTCCAAGGTTCGAGCCGGCCATCCGGGCCGGCCCGGGGCTACCGGCCTGCACGCGCATGTGGCTGTGCCGCCTCACCGGACCCGTTGCTTAGAAGCCCCGGCCCCCGGTTGTCAAACAGTCGCTGGGGTCGCGGTCACGCAGCGTCGTAGCGGAACTGGATCGATCCGACTGCCTTCGGCTCGACCGTGACCGATTGCTCTTTCGTGCCCAAGCGCTCGTGCCACGAAGAGACGACGTACGTCCCGGCCGGGACCCCCTGCAGGCGCACCGTGCCACCCTCGCCGGTGACTCCGAAGAACGGATGCGGGATCACCGCAAGGTACGCCTGCATCCACGGATGAATGTCGCAGCCGACGGGAATGCCGATCTCGGACGTCTCCACCACGATTCGCCGCGCCCCGCCGCGACGGTTCATGATGAAGTTCCAGCCCTTCGCCTGGTCGGGCTTCCCGTGCACGTTGTGGGCCTCGGTGTCGCTGTTCAGGAACTCGACCGGCTGTCCGACCATGGCAGCCGCGACGTGCGGCACGTAGAGACAGCCGCGTTGATCGATCATCACCGGCTCGCTCGAAGGCGCAAAGGCCCGCCCCTCGAGCCCCTTGCTGATCCAGACGACCACGTTGGCGAGATTACCGTCGCGGACGACGACGGACTGGTCGTGGACCGGGCCCGAATGCGCCGCGGCGCAGGCGGGCGTGCTGCGCAGGTTGAGCTCCCGCGGCGCGGGCGGCACCCCCGCGTAGCTGACGCTCACCTCGATCGTCGCGGCGCTCGCGGGATCGATGGTCGTGGCCGTGGTGGCCGCTGGCGGCGGCGCGTCGTCGCCATTGCCGCAGCCGAGGCAGGCCACCAGCACGAACGCCGTTGGCCTCCATCGTCTCCGACGCTGGGCGCGAATCCGCTCACGCTCGGCGCGTATCCCCTCACGCTGCATGCGCATCAGGCGTTCCGTTCCCCTGGCACCCGCTTCCGGGCGATGGTGATCCCGTCGGACACGCCGAGCATCACGGCCTCCACGCGCGCGTCGCGGGCGATGAAGGCATTGAGCTCGCGGATCGCCTGCGTGCTCTCGGAACGATCGGTCGCATCGATGACCTGGCCCATCCATAGCACGTTGTCGATGACCACGATGCCGTTCGGTCGCAGGCGCCGGAGGATTTCCTCGTAGTAGGCGCGGTACGAGGTCTTGTCGGCGTCGATGAAGCCGAAATCGAACGTGGCGCTCTCGGGCAGCGCACACAGCGTGTCGATGGCGGGACCGATGCGCAGATCGATGCGATCGGCGAGACCGGCGGATGCGAAGTAGCGCCGCGCCACCCCCGTCCATTCCTCGCTGACGTCGCAGGTAAGCAGCCGGCCGCCGTCGCCGAGGCCACGGGCGATGCAGATGCTGCTGTAGCCGGTGAACGTCCCCACTTCGACCGCGGATCGGGCCCCGATGATCCGCACGAGCAGGGTGAGCAGCGCCCCCTGTTCCGGAGCGACCTGCATCAAGCTGATCGCGCCAAGACGCTCCGTCTCTTCGGCGAGCGCGTCGAGGAGCGGATCGTGCGGACTGCCCGCTCCCACGAGGTAGTGGTACAGCTCCGGGGTGAGCGGCGTGAACTTGCTGTGCATGATGGTCCGCGACCGCTCAGCTCGCCCAGCGTTTCAGCTCGCGGCGCGCGATGACCATCTTGTGCACCTCGTCCGGGCCGTCGGCGAGCCGCAGCATGCGGCCGTCGCGCCACATGCGCGCGAGGGGCGTATCGTCCGAGACGCCGAGGGCGCCGTGCACCTGGATCGCCCGGTCGAGCACGCGCATGAACATGTTCGCGGCCACGACCTTGATCATCGAGATCTCCTGCCGCGCCGCCTTCTTGCCGATGGTGTCCATCTTCCATGCCGCGTGAAGAACGAGTAGCCGCGCCTGGTCGATCTCCATGCGCGAGGTGGCGATGAAGTCCTGGACGAACTGCTTGTCCGCCAGCGGCCCGCCGAAGGCGATGCGCGTGTTGGCTCGCTTGCACATGAGCTCGAGGGCCCGTTCGGCGCCACCGATCGCCCGCATACAGTGATGGATGCGGCCCGGGCCGAGCCGCGCCTGGGCGATGACGAAACCGGCGCCTTGGGGACCGAGGAGATTGGTCGCCGGCACGCGGCAGTTCTCGTAGACGATCTCGCAGTGGCCGGGGCCTTCCGCGTGCCCCATCACCGGCACGGAGCGCACCAGGCGAAAGCCGGGAGTATCGGTCGGCACCAGGATCTGGCTCGCCCGCAGGTGCGGCGGCGCGTCCGGATCGGTCACCGTCATGACGATGGCGATGTCCGCGCCGACGGCGCCGGAGGTGAACCACTTGTGGCCGTTGATGACGAACTCATCGCCGTCGCGTACGGCCCGCGTCGCGAGTCCCGTCGGGTCCGAGCCCGCCGTCTCGGGCTCGGTCATGGAGAAGCAGCTGCGAATCTCGCCGTCGAGCAGCGGCTGGAGCCAGCGCTTGCGCTGCGCCTCTGTACCGAACTCGGCCAGAATCTCCATGTTGCCGGTGTCGGGCGCGGCGCAGTTGAAAACCGCGGGCGCGATGCCGCTGCGGCCCATGATCTCGCACAGCACGCCGTACTCCCAGTTGGTGAGCCCGACCCCGTAGAGTTCGTCGGGCATGAAGAGGTTCCACAGGCCCGCGGCTTTCGCCTTGCGCCTGAGCTCGACGAGCACGGGCGGGTACGGCACTCCCTTGCGGACCAGGTGTATCTGCGCCAGCGCTTCGTCCTCGACGGGATCGATCTCTCGCTCCGTGAACTCGAGGAGCTGCGCCTTGAGCTTCTCCAGGCGTGGCGACAACGTGAAATCCATCGGTGACCTCCGCGGTCTTCGCGCGACGAGCCGGGGCAACGCATCGCACCCGGCAGAATCGGCGAAACACTACTCCGCCGGCGCGCCGGGAGTCCAGCGTGCAACGACGCCCCATCGAGTGGTCGGCCCGGAGCTCGGAAGCCCGCGGGCGCGACAGGTTTGCACCAGGCACGAAGCGTTTGCGACGCACGGATGGATCGCGGGCTGGACACGCGCGCGCCGCCACCACCGCTGACGCCTGAATCGCCGCCACGCCGATCGGCATGGGCGCATCTCCGGTCCCGGATGGTCGTTCTGGCATGTCGGTTGCACCCAAACCTCGCGCCGTAGCGACCGATGAACGATCCGACACAGCAGACGACACAGGTGGACGACACACGGTCGGCGACCCCGCGGCTCGCCACGCTCATCGATCCGGACGTGCCGCCGCAGGCGAGCCTCGAAGAGCGGCTCCACGCGCACCGGCTCGCCCTCGTCCGGCTCTTCTCGATCGGCCTGATCGGCTTCAGCGCCCTGGCATCGCCCGCCTACCTGCTCCATGCGGTCAGGTCTTCCCACATCGGCGCGCTGACCGTCGGCTATCACACCGTCTTTCTCAGTCTTGCGGGAGCGCTGGCGCTGCTGTTCTGCCGCCGCGGCCGACTCCGGGAGGCCACGTGCGCGGTGGGGCTGCCCCTCATCAGCCAGGCGACCCTCGTGCTCGCGCTCCTCGCCGACGGCCACGGGATGGCCGTCATCTACTACTGTCTCGTCGTCAGCATCGCCGCGCTGACGTTCGAGGGTCGCGACTGGCCGCGGCTCGCCGTCATGATCGGATTCTGCACCGTCGGCGGCGCCCTCCTCCACTGCTTCCCGCCGTTCGAGCAGGCGCATCTACCAGGGTGGCTGCGGACGGGATCGATCGTCGTCATGACGCCGTTCGGCCTTCTGCTACCGATGATCCTCTTCTGGCTCTTCGGCATGCACCTGACCGCGTCTAGGGCAGAGGCCTGGGAGCTCGCCCGGCGCACCGCCCGCGCCAACAAGCTCAAGACCGAGTTCCTGAGCACCATGTCGCACGAGCTGCGCTCTCCGATCCACGTGATCATCGGCAACACGCAGATGTTGCGCGAGGGCGCCTATGGCACGGTGAGCGCGGACCAGGCGCGCATGCTGCAGCGCATGGAGACGTACTCGATCGAGCTGCTCCGCCTCATCGAGAGCGCGCTCGAAGTCTCCCGACTCGAGAGCGGTCGCATGCCCGTGCATCTCGAGCGCTTCGCCGTCAGCGACGTGCTCGACGAGGTGCTCGAGGCCGCCTCGGTGGCGGCCAAGTGGGCCGGCATCGAGATCCGCGCGGTCAACGCGGCCCGCGTGCAGGTGCTGGAGACGGATCGCCTGAAGCTCAAGGAGATCCTGCAGAACCTCGCCATCAACGCGGTCAAGTTCACCCAGGAAGGCCACGTCGAGATCCGGGTCGCGCGCGAGGACGGCGACGTCGTGCTCGAGGTCGAAGACACCGGGATCGGCATTCCACCGGAAGACCTGCCGCACATCTTCGATTCGTTCCGGCAGTCGCGGCAGCTCGGCGACGGCTGGCTCCGCGGCGTCGGGCTCGGGCTCTACATCGTCAAACGGCTCGCCGAGCTGCTCGGCGGCTCCGTCACCGTGGAGAGCGTGCTCGGACAGGGCACGACCTTCCGGGTGCGCCTGCCCGCTTCGGAGCCGGCCGTTCACGGCGGCGACGCCACGCCCGTGCTGCCGATGCACGACGGCGCGCTGCCCGGCGCCTAGCCTGCGCTCCCACCTGTCGCGGGATTGGACCGCTGGCGCCACCTGCCGCGGACGGCACGGAGGGCCGTCGAAGAATCCGACACTTACTTCGAGACCTTGCTCACGACCGACGCACACCGATCGAGAATCGGCAGGATCGTGTCCGCACCGGCCGACGGCAGGGCAAAGATCGCGCGATCGACGCCGCCGTCGCGGTACTGCTTCAGGATTTCCGCATCGGGAGGCGCCGCGTACACCGACACCGATATGCCGCCGGGATCGCGCCCCTTGCTCCGGGCGAGGCTGCGCAGCTCCTTGATCTCGGCGAGCAGGTCGCCGGCCCGCATGCTGATCGGCAGCCACCCGTCGCAGTAGTCGACGACGCGCGCGAGTGCCCGAGGGCCGTGGCCGCCCAGCACGACGGGCGGATGCGGCTTCTGCACCGGCTTCGGCCACGACCACAGCGGCTCGAAGCGGACGAACTCGCCGTCGAACGACGCCTCGTCCTCGGTCCAGATCTTCTTCATCGCGAGCGTACGCTCGCGCAGCACCTTCCACCGCGTGCGGAATTCCGTGCCGTGGTGACCCATCTCCTCGGCGTTCCATCCGGCGCCGATGCCGAAGAGGAAGCGCCCCCCCGAGAGCATGTCGAGGCTCGCCACCTCCTTCGCCGTGGTGATCGGGTCGCGCTCGATGAGCAGACAGATGCCGGTGCCGACCCTGAGCCTCTTCGTCACCGCGGCGGCGGCGCTCAGCGCGACGAACGGGTCGTGCGTATGCCAGTACTCCTTCGGCAGCTCGGCGCCCCCGGGCCACGGGCTGCGGCGCGACGTCGGGATGTGCGTGTGCTCGGGGAGCCATAGCGACTCGAACCCGCGTTCCTCGGCCGCCAGGGCGAGGTCGTCCACGCGGATGCTGTAGTCCGTGGCGAAGATCACGATACCGTAGTCCATGTGGGTTCCCCCGCGATTTTCTGTACGCCAGAACGCGCGCGACCGTCAACGAACGGAGAGAGGCGCGTGGGTGGAAAGGGCCCAGGCCACCGGGATTGACTGGAACCGCTGCACTCGTCGATAAATTCCCCGGATGGCCACCGCCGAGACAGCCCGGACGCCGCCCGTTCCCGACGTCATTCCGGTGCGTGAGGGCGAGGGCTTCGATCGCGCCGCCGTCGGTGCCTTCCTGGCCGACAAGCTGCCCGGCGCGAACGGTGTCCCGGAGGTGTGGCAGTTCGCCGGCGGCCACGCGAACCTCACGTATCTGCTCTACTATCCCCAACCCGGTGGCGCCGCGAAGCAGTATATACTCCGGCGGCCGCCTATCGGACCGGTGGCGGCAACGTCCCACGACATGGGACGGGAGTTCCGGGTCCTCTCCATCCTCTACCGCGGCTACCCTCTGGCGCCACGGGCGTACGTCTACTGCGACGACGTTTCGATCATCGGCGCGCCGTTCTTCGTCATGGAGCGGCGCAGCGGCACCGTCGTCCGCGGGACAATACCGCCCGAGTTCGGCGGTGGCACGGACCCGGTCCAGAACCGCAAGCTCAGCGAGGTGCTGATCGACGCGCTCGCCGACCTGCACCGCGTCGACGCCAAGAGCATCGGCCTCGAGAGCATCGGCAAGCCCGACGGCTTCATGCACCGGCAAGTCAGCGGGTGGACGCAGCGCTGGGTGCGAGCGAAGACCCGCGACGTCGAGCTCGCCACGACCGTGTCCCGCTGGCTCGAAGAGCACGTTCCCACCTCGCCGCCTCCGACCCTGCTCCACAACGACTGGCGCCTCGACAACATGATGGTGGCGGCGGACGATCCCGGACGCGCCGTCGCCGTCTTCGACTGGGACATGTGCACACTCGGCGATCCGCTGGCAGACCTCGGCACGTTGCTCACCTCCTGGGTCGAAGTCGGTGAGCTCGTGGGACCGTGGACACCGATGCCGTCGAACAGCCCGGGATTTCTGACCCGGCGCGAGGCGGTGGCGCGCTACGCGGCGCGCGCCGGCGTGGATACGAGCACGATCGGCTACTACCGGACCTTCGGCCTGTTCAAGATGGCCGTCGTGATCCAGCAGATCTTCTTTCGCTACCATCAGGGACAGACACAGGACGAGCGCTTCCGCGCCTTCGAGCCGGTGGTGGACATGCTGCTCGGGCACGCGGTTCACAACATCGAGCAGCCGGACGTCTGAGCGCGGCGCGGGCGGCCGCACCCCTCGGTGGACGCGCGGTCGCGCAACGGAGGCATCCATGGCCATCGATTTCACTCTTCCCCCCGACGTCGTGGACGTCCGCGAGCGCGTGCGCACGTTCATGCAGAACGAGGTCGCCCCGGCGGAGGCGCAGATGCGCGAGCAGGGAGGATGGCGCAAGGGTCTCGCGGCGCTGCGTGAAAAGGCGAAGGCGCAGGGGCTCTGGGCGCCGCACATGCCGCGAGAATGGGGTGGCATGGGCCTAGGCGCGATGGCCATGGCGTTCGTCTCGGCCGAGTGCGGCCGCACCGCCATGGGCGCCTACGTCCTCAACTGCCACGCGCCCGACGAAGGCAACATGCACACGCTCCTCCACCACGCCTCCCCGGAGCAGAAGGAACGCTACCTGCGCCCGCTGTGCGCGGGCCAGGTCCGCTCGTGCTTCGCGATGACGGAGCCCGAGGTCGCGGGCTCGGATCCGACCGGCATCCGCACGACCGCCGTGCGCGACGGCGACGCATGGGTCATCAACGGCCACAAGTGGTTCATCTCGGGCGCGCGCGGCGCCGCCTTCGCGATCGTCATCGCCAAGACCGATCCCAAGGCCGATCCGCCGCAGGCGCGCAACACCGCGTTCATCGTCGACATGGACACCCAGGGCTTCGAGATCGTGCGCGACATCGAGACGATGGCGGGGCACGGCAACCACTGCGAGATCCGATTGGAGAACGTGCGTGTCCCGGACGCGGCCATCCTCGGCGGCCGCGGCCAGGGACATCGCCTCGGCCAGGCACGGCTCGGACCGGCGCGGCTCGCCCACTGCATGCGCTGGATCGGCAACGCCGAGCTCGCCCTCGAGATGCTGACGCGCCGCGCCCTCGAACGCGAGCTGCACGGCGGCACGCTCGCCGACAAGCAGGCGGTCCAGTGGATGATGTCCGACTCCGCGATGGAGCTCTACGCCGCCAAGTGCATGGTGCTCCACGCCGCGTACCTCATCGAGCGCGGCCTGCCCTTCAAGCAGGAAGTCTCGATCGCCAAGCACCACGTCGCCAACATGCTCTGGCGCATCGTCGATCGCGCCATCCAGGTGCACGGCGCCCTCGGCTACTCCACCGACAGCCCTCTCGAGCGCATGCTGCGCCACGCCCGCTCCGCCCGCCTCGTCGACGGCGCCGACGAGGTGCACATGCAGCAGATTGCCCAGAACGTCATCGCCGCGTTCAAGGAGGACGGGACGACGCGGCGGGCGACGGGGTCGGGGCTCTTGTGAGACAGCCCAGACCGAGATGGCAACGCAGGACGAACGGACCGTCGAATTCTTCTTCTCGCCCGGCAGCCGCTACTCGTACCTCGCGGCAAGTCAGATCCCATCGATCGAGGCCGAGACGGGTTGCGTGGTGGACTGGCGTCCCGCAGATGTTCTGGGGCAACGATCGCATCGTCATCCTCAAGCACGTTCTTTCGACGCGCGCACGATACGCCTGAGCACCGCGCATGACGAACGCTCGAAGGTTGCGCTTGCCGCGAGCGCGTCGCTGGACTAAATTCAGACCTACAGGAGGACTGGGATCATGAGCCGATCTGCGCACGATGTCGATGTTGCCGAGGGCATCGTCCCACTCGGCCGCTTCAAGGCCAATGCCTCACGGCTCATCCGCGGCCTGAGCTCTCAGCAGCGGCCCCTCGTGATCACCCAGAACGGCCGCCCCGCAGCCGTCCTACTCTCGCCGGCCGCGTTCGAGGAGATCCGGGCACAGCAGCGGAACCTCGAGGTCATCGCGCTCGGTCTCGCGGACGCGCGTGCGGGTCGTCTCGTCGATCATCGGAAGGTCAAGGCCTGGCTACGAAGCTGGGGCGCAGAGAACGAGCTCGAGCCGCCGCTGTGACGATACGGTGGACCCGATCAGCCGTCTCGGATCTGATACAGGCCCGACGATACATCGAGCGAGACAATCCGGAAGCAGCCCGGGCGCTAGCGAAGAGGATTCTCAACGCGGTTGATCTTCTGGCTCGAACCCCGGCGATCGGTCGCCCCGGGCGGGTTCGGGGAACACGGGAGCTCGTGGTGGCGCGCACGCGCTATGCGATTGTTTACCGAGCGCATCGCCAGCACCTGGAGCTCATTCGTATCTTACACGAGCGACGGCGATCGACAGGTTCCAGATAGCGCACGCAAGCACCCATGTTCGGGTTCCTAGCAACTCTGTTCTCGGGTCTGTTCGCCGGGGCGGCAGCCTACGTCTCGCTCGTCGAGCACTGGGCACGGCTGCACGCCGGACCTGCGGTCGCCCTCGCCCAGTTCCGCGCCGGTTTCCGGCGCGCCCGAGCCATGCAGGCCGCGCTGGCAATGGGAGGCGGGGTCTGCGCCGCCATCGCGTGGCTCGCGGGCGACGGCCTCTCATGGTTGCTCGCGGCGCTGCTTCTCTTCGGCATCGTCGGCTTCACCTTGCGGATGATCACGCCAGTGTACAGCCGGCTCCTCGATTCGCAGCTCACCGCCGAGTCCGCCGAAGCTGGCGATCTTCTCGAGCGCTGGTGGTACCTTCATCACGTGCGCACCGTCATGGGCGTGCTGGCGTTCGCAATTGCGTTGGGCGGCGCCTAGCGACCGTCGTCAGCCACCCGCGGGGCGAGGCGAAATTCACTCGACTACCCGACATCCGACGTCCAATACTCGAAATGGCCAGAGTGAAGTCATCTGCGAGCGAGCCCCGGCGCCTGATCGAATACGCGCTGCCCGGGGGCTGGAAGGCGCTGGCGGGTCGCACCGACGCCGACAACGAGCACCTGAGCCTCCGGGTCGCGCGGCCCGATGACTGGTGGTTCCACGTGCGCGGGATGCCGGGCAGCCATGTCATCCTCCAAGGGCCAGCCGGCGAAGAGGCCGATCGCGAGACGCTCAAGCGGGCAGCCGCAATCGCCGCGTATCACAGCAAGGCCCGGGAAGGCGGTGTGGTTGCAGTCTCGTGCACGCGAGCGCGGTACGTCTCGAAGCCGCGCGGTGCGAAGCAGGGCACCGTACAGATCCGCAAGGAAGTCGTGCTCCAGGTCCGCCCCGCGGCGGGTGGCCCGGCGCCCGCGATCGAGTCGCCGGCGGCGGATGAGTCGGAAACGAGTTCCCACGTGGGAACTCGCGGATCGCGGTCGGGAACGGTCAACCGGCGCTCGAAGTGACCGCCGGCGCCGGCCGCCTCACTCGAGAGCGCTCGCCGTGCCCACCGTCGCCACCGTGCCGTCGGCCTTCTCGCACCAGACGTCGAGAACCAGGCGCGTGCGCGTGCCCTCACGCGCGCGCTCGCGGATCTTGCCGCGCGTGACGAGCGTGTCACCGGCCCATACCACGTTCACCAATCGAACGTCGAGCTTGCCGCCGCACTGCCACCCGAGGCCGAAGCGCGCGGTGAGAATGTCGCTGATGAAACAGACCGACATCATCCCCTGCACGACGATGTCCGGGAAGCCGAGGGCCTGGGCCATCTCGCGATCGGTGTGGTAGTTCTTGCTCGGCCCGGAGAAGGCCTCGCACATCGCGCCGCTGATCGTCCGCGTCGCCGCCGCGATCTCCTCACCGTCCCCCTCGCCGACCGTGAAGCGGCGCTCGGGACGCTTCTCGCGCTCCCGATCCACCACCAGCTCCCCGGTCGGGTCCTCGGCGAGAAAGCTCTGGTGGGTGCGGCTGCGCTGCAGCCAGCGGCCCTCGCCGTTGGTGAGCAGCACCTCGTTGACGACGTAGAGCCGATCCCGCTTGCGGTACCGATCGACGACCGTGGAGCGCGAGCGGATCGTGTCCCCGACCCGCATCGGGAAGAAGAGCTCCCACTCCTGGCGCGCATGGAGGTTCCCGATGATGTTCGGAAGGTACCAGTGCAAGGCGCGATACACCTCGGAGTGGTAGAGCAGCGCCGGCGCGTACGATCCCGGTATGCTCACCGTGCCCGTGCCGGCGACGTATGCGGCCACGTGCTCGGTGGAGACCGCGAGCTCGCGGCCGCCGAGGTCCATGCCCACGTGGACCTCGTGCTCGTCGAAAAGCGCCTCGTCGGGCATCACTGGCCGAGTCTATACTCGATCCGTCGTGGGGCGGGAAGGCAGAAGGATCTCTCTTGCTTCCAGAGCCGACCGCGGGCTAAGACCCTATTGCTGACGCCGGGATCCGGGCGCCCGGCCACGGCATACCCGAGACGACGCGACGAGAGCATCGGAGGGACATCGAGCCCATGGCTGTCGACAAGAGCATCGTTGGAGCACCGACGGGAAAGTCGAAGATCGTCGTCGAGCGCGGGCCCGTGGGCGCGTTCGCCAGGGCCGTGAAGGACGACAGCGAGATCTACCAGGATCCGGAAGCTGCGCGCGCGGCGGGGTTCGAGCGCATCCCCGTGCCGCCGACCTACGGCTTCGCCATGTCGTACTGGGGCGGCTTCCCCGAGATCCAGCCGGCGGACGATCCCGGCAAGAAGCGCAACATCCTGATGGAGGTGATGGGCGGGCTCATGTCGCAGGGCGGGGTCATCCTGCACGGCGAGCAAGAGTTCATCTACCACCGGTCGATCATGGTGGGCGACGTCCTCGTCGGCGAGGGCAAGGTTGTCGACTTCTACGACCGGGAGAGCAAGGGCAAGGTGATGACGTTTCTGATCACGGAGAACGTCTACCGCGACGAGAAGACCGGCGAGCCGGTGCTCACGACTCGCATGAACCTCATCCACCGGCGGTGACGCGGCGACGGCTGAGCCGGAATTCCCGATGTGAACGGGTCGATCGCGCGCGGCCGGATACGCACGAGGCGAGAGGGGACGAACATGGCACAACGCAGACTTGGGACGTTCGATCAGGTGAAGGAAGGCGACACGGCGCCCGAGCAGCAGCACGAGCTGACGCGCACCGATCTCGTCATCTACGCGGGCGCATCGGGAGACTTCAACCCCATGCACCACGACGAGATCAAGGCCACGGCGGCGGGCTTCCCGAGCGTGTTCGGCCACGGCATGTTCTCCGCCGGCTACCTTGCCAAGGCGCTCACGGACTACGTCGGCGCCGGTAACCTCCGCCACTACAAGGTCCGGTTCGTCAAACAGACGTGGCCCGGCGACGCGCTGACCGCGCGCTGCACCGTCGTGCGCAAGCGGATCGAGAACGGCGCGCGCCTCGTCGACCTCGAGTGCAGCCTCGTCGATGCGAAAGGCGAGGTGAAGGTCTCCGGCGAGGCCACGGCGGAGCTCTCGGCCTGACGGCGCGGCGCGGGATCACACGCGGCGGCGTCCCGGCCCACGACTCCCCAGGTCCGATCGCGTCCCCGCGTCACATTTGACGCCAGACCCAGTTTTTCGCCCCGAACTGCGGTGCTATGCTGGCCGCATGGCCGAGCAGCGACCGCGGGGTGGCGCCGACGTCGGCGTCGCCACACGCACGCGGACAGAGCGGAAGCTCAAGAAGCCGAACCCGTACAAGGTCCTGCTCCACAACGACGACTACACCACCATGGAGTTCGTCGTCTACGTTCTCCAGGAAGTCTTTCAGCGCTCCGAGACCGACGCCGTCCAGATCATGCTCCACGTCCACCGCAACGGGATCGGGGTGGCGGGTGTTTACCCCTACGAGTTCGCCGAGACGCGGGTGGCGCAGGTCGAGAGCCTGGCGCGCCAGCACGAGTTCCCGCTCCGGTGCACGATGGAAGAGGCCTGAGCGTCATGCGGATCAGTCGCGAGCTGGAGATCGCCTTGAGCCTGGCCGTGGGCGAGGCCCGGCGCCGGCGTCACGCATTCCTGTCCGTCGAGCATCTGCTCTACGCGTTGCTCCACGATCCCGACGTTCCGGAGATCGTCCGCCACTGTGGCGGTGACGCCGCGTGGCTCAAAGCAGCCCTCGAGCGGTTTTTCGACGAGGAGCTCGAGAAGCTGCCCGACAATGGCAAGGCCGAGCCGCACCAGACCGTGGGCTTCCAGCGCGTGATCTCGCGGGCGGCCGCTCACGTGCAGTCGGCCGGCAAGGACGAGATACTCTGCCGCGACGTCTTCGTCGCCATCTTTCGCGAAGACGACTGCCACGCGCTCGACCTGCTGCAGAAGCAGGGCCTCTCCCGCCTCGATTGCCTGCAGTACATCTCGCACGGCGTCTCCAAGATCGCCGAGGAGCCCGGGGAAGCGGGCGACGTCGACGAGATAGGCGAGGATGACGAGGAGGACGGGGATGAAGCGGGACCGCGGCGCGACCCGCTGGCACTTTTCTGCGCCGATCTGATCGCGCGCGCTGCCGAGGGGAAGATCGATCCGCTGATCGGCCGCGAGACCGAGCTCGCCCGCACGGTGCGCGTGCTATGCCGGCGGCGCAAGAACAATCCCGTCTTCGTCGGCGAGGTCGGCGTCGGCAAGACCGCCCTCGCCGAGGGGCTGGCGTTGTTGATCCACCAGGGCAAGGTCCCCGAGAAGCTGCGCGGGACCAAGGTCTACGCCCTCGACATGGGCGCCTTGCTCGCGGGCACGCGTTACCGGGGCGACTTCGAGCAACGGCTCAAGGGCGTGCTTGCGAGCCTGCGCAAGCAGCCCGGGGCGATCCTCTTCATCGACGAGATCCACAGCATCGTCGGCGCCGGCGCCACGAGCGGGGGCTCGCTCGACGCGTCGAACATCCTGAAGCCGGTGCTGGCGAGCGGCGAGCTGCGCTGCATCGGCGCGACCACGTATCACGACTACAAGAGCTACTTCGAACGCGATCGGGCACTCGCGCGCCGCTTCCAGAAGATCGACGTCCCTGAATCCACGCCGGCCGAGACCGTGGAGATCCTGAAGGGCTTGAAGCCGCACTACGAGTCGCATCACAGCGTGGCCTACACGCACGGCGCCATTCGCGCCGCGGCGGAGCTCGCAGCCCGCCACATCACCGACCGGTTTTTGCCGGACAAGGCGATCGACGTCCTCGACGAGGCCGGCGCCGTGGTGCAGATGCAGGCCGCCGGCCAGCGACGCAAGACCGTGCGAACAAAGGACATCGAGCACGTGGTCGCGACCATTGCGCGAATTCCGCCCCGGAGCGTATCCGTCTCCGACCGCGACCGGCTCGAGCGCCTGGAGCGCGACCTCCAGCTTTCCGTCTTCGGACAGGACGAGGCCATCCACACCCTCGCCTCGGCCATCAAGCTCTCCCGGGCGGGCCTCGGCCATCCCGAGAAGCCAGTGGGATCGTTCCTCTTCACGGGGCCGACGGGAGTCGGCAAGACCGAGGTGGCGAAGCAGCTCGCAGCGGTGCTCGGCATTCAGTTCCTGCGCTTCGACATGAGCGAGTACATGGAAGCGCACACGGTCTCGCGGCTCATCGGCGCGCCGCCTGGGTACGTGGGCTTCGATCAGGGGGGGATGCTCACCGACGCCATCCGGAAGACGCCGCACGCGGTACTGCTGCTCGACGAGATCGAGAAGGCGCACCCGAATCTCTTCAACATCCTGCTCCAGGTGATGGATCACGCCACTCTCACCGACAACAATGGCCGCAAGGCAGACTTCCGCAACGTCATCCTCATCATGACGAGCAACGCCGGCGCCCAGGAGATGGCGGCGACCGCGGTCGGCTTCGGCGGCCGGACCAACGCCGACAAGGGGATGAAGGCCCTCGAGCGCCTCTTCAGCCCGGAATTCCGCAACCGCCTCGACGCCATCATGAGCTTCGCGGCGCTCTCGCCGCCCATCGTCGAGCGCATCGTCGACAAGTTCATCCTCGAGCTCGACGCGCAGCTCAACGAGCGCAAGGTCTTTCTCACGATCACGCCGGCGGCGCGCAGCTACCTGGCGGAGAAGGGCTACGATCCGACCTTCGGCGCGCGCCCGATGGCCCGCCTCATCCAGACCGAGATCAAGCGGGTGCTGGCCGACGACATCCTCTTCGGCCGCCTGCGTGACGGCGGACGCGTCGTGATCGCCGCCCGGGACGGGGCGCTGGCGTTCGACTACGCCCCGCTGCAGGAAAAAGAGAAGGTCCAGGCGGACGCCGATGAGACGACCCAGGAACCGAGCGACGCCCCGGCAGGTTGACGTCACACGGTGGGCGGTCTCGGCGACGCGCGGTCGGCGTGGGATGTGACGATCGTTCGTTTCGCCTGACGAAGGTTCCAGCCTGGTAGCGCGTGAGTCATCAGCCCTTGAGCGGGCTACGCTCGCCGAGCCAGGTCACCTCGCTCGCCACCGCCTCCCGCTCGCCCTCGAGATGGCGCGCCACCGCCGCGGCCAGGCGCCGGTCGGCGATGAAGTGCATGCTCTCCGTCAGCTGCGCGTCGAAGCCGCGCAGATACTTGAACTCTCCTCCCGCGCCTGGCTCGAAGCGGGTGATGCGCTCCCGGAGACAGTAGTCGATGGCCGCGTAGTAGCAGACGTTGAAGTGCAGGTAGCGGAGCTCCTCGGCCGTTCCCCAGTAGCGTCCGTACATCGTGCCGCCCTTGCGCACGTTGAAGGTAGCCGCGACGACATCCGCCCCGCGCCGCGCCACGATGAAGCACAGCCGGCGCTTCCAGCGGCGCCGCAGCAGCTCGAACAGCTCGCGGTTCAGATACTGGCGGCCCCAGTAGTACTTGTCGATCGTCGAGGTGTAGAGCGCGAACATCGGCTCGAAGAGCCCGTCGTCGATCGCCTCGCCGGCGACGGCGGTGATCGTGATGCCCTGCGCCTCGAGCTCCCGGCGCTCGCGCCTGATCTGGACCCGTCGCTTGCTGCGAAAGGCGGCGAGATAGTCGTCGAACGTCCGCCAGCCCCCCGGATTCCGCCACTGGAACTGGTAGCCCGTGCGCCGCACGAAGCCGAGATCGGCGAGAACCGCCGCCTCGTCGGCCAGACAGAAGTTGACGTGCGCAGAGGAGAGGCCGTTCCCGGTGCAGATGTCCTTGAGGGCGCTGCCGAGCACACGGATCACCGCGGCCCGATCGACGCCCGGCCGGGTGAGGAAGCGGCAGCCGGTTGCGGGCGTGAACGGTACCGCGGTGAGCAGCTTCGGATAGTAGCGGATGCCCGCGCGTGCCGCCGCCTGGGCCCAGCCGTGATCGAAGACGAACTCGCCGTCGCTATGTCCTTTCACGTACAGGGGACACGCGCCGATCAGCAGGTCCCCATCCCACAGGGTCAGGTGCTGCGGCAGCCAGCCGCTATTCGGCGCGACGCAGCCCGAGGCTTCGAGCGAGGCGAGCCAGCCCCACTCGAGGAACGGAGAGCCGTCACCGACGAGCGCATCCCAGGCCGCGGGATCGACGCCGGCCAGGCCGTCTCTCACGTGAAGTCGCAAGGGCATGCGCGTCAGGAACGGAGGCCGGGCGCGCGTGATGCCGGCGCCGCGCCCGCGCGCCCTCAGACGCGTGCCTTCTTCACCAGAGCGGCGTAAGTCGCGCCATCGGCCGCCTGCGTGCTCACCGGCAGCCCCAGCTCCGCCCACCCCTTGGCAACCACCCTCCCGTCGGGATCGTGGGCGCCGCTGACCCCGCCGCGAATGTTGGCGACGGCGCTGTAGCCGTTGGCTTGCAGGACCTCGCACGCGCGCTGCGAGCGCCCGCCGGCGGCACAGCCGACGACGAGCATCGTGTCCTTGGAAAAGCTGGCGAGGCAGACCGCCAGAAAGTCCGTGTTCGGCGCCATGCCCCCGATCGCGGGATCCGGCTCGAGTAGCGGCACGTTATAGGCGCCCGCCGCGTGCGCGCGCGCGAACTCCGGGGTGGAGCGGACGTCGAGATAGATGTGCCCTGCTCCCATGCGCCGATGCGCTTCCTGGGGATCGATCTGCTCGATGGCCATGGGTGGATTTGCTTCCTGCTTGCCGGCGCTCCGTCCGGATCGCGTCAGCCGAGTCCCGTGAACAGTCTGAACAGGAAGCGGACCGGCGGCCCGAGTATATATCCGCCGAGCAGGTACACAAGGGCGAGGGCAACGAGGATGCCTCCGCGCTCCAGACGAGCGTAGAGGCGCAGCCCCGCCAGCGGCAGGAACGCGGCGAGCACGCGCGACCCATCCATGGGCGGGATCGGGATGAGGTTGAAGACCGCCAGCACGAGATTGACGATCACGACGGCGACGGCGATGGGCCCATCGAGGGCGCCGGCGCGGATGAGCAGCCCGACGACGAGCGCGATGCCGAGGTTCGTGATGGGGCCCGCGATTCCCACCAGCGCCGTACCGAAGCGACCGTAGCGCAGGTAGCGAGGATTGTAGGGGACGGGCTTCGCCCAGCCGAACACGAAGGGCGCCCCTGAGAGCACGAGCGCCGCGGGGATGATGACGGAGCCCATGGGATCGACGTGCTTGAGGGGGTTCAGGGTGAGCCTGCCCGCCAGCCGTGCCGTGGGATCGCCGAGCCGGTCCGCCACGACGCCGTGCGAGACTTCGTGGAGCACGACGGAGACGATGAGGATGACGATGCCGGCGATGGTGATCATCGATGACTGCGAACGAGGACGGGAGCGATCACGCCCAGAACTCGTCCACGTGGTACAGGTCCCAGACGAACTCCCACAGCTCGACGATGCGACCGTTCTCGATACGCATGTGCAGACAGGTGGGATTGTCGAGCGTTCGGCCCCGACGCAAGCCCCTGCCACGAAAGAGCGCGACGGCGCGGCGGTCATTGGCCACCACGTCGAGCAGCTCGAGCTGGAACGTGCCTCCGCTCAGCTCCATGACCCGTCCGAGGAAGTGAAAGACCTGATCCCGACCTCGATGATCGCCCCTGAGGCCGCCTGTGCGGCCTGGAAAGTGCCAGGTCACGTCGTCATCGATCGTCGTCGCGACCGTCGCCAGGTCCCCCTCGCGAAAGGCCTGGAAGAGGCGGCGGACCATCATTGCGTTCGCATGCTCGTTGGCGTGCTCGGTCGGCATGCTCACTGCCCCGTAGCCTTCGTGTATTTGGTCCCGCGGCGTTGGGGTCGGTCGCAGGGCGCGCGGCTAGCAGGTCGCTGAAGAGCCCTTCGGACACCCTTCGACACGCTCAGGGTGAGGTGATTCGACCGATCGGTCAACGTGCGCCCGCGCGCGCCCGCGTGGCACCCGGTCGCGGACCACGGCCGGCACGCCGCCGTGCGGGCGCGGATCGTCTCGCGAGCGGCAGATCGAGCGTGAACCAGAGGGTCGTGCCGTGCCCGAGTCGACTCGAGGCGCCGATGGCGCCCCCCATCCCTTCGACGAGCCGCTTCGCGATGGCGAGGCCGAGGCCCGCGCCCGCGGCTGGGCACCGGGCCGATGCCTCGAGCCGCGTGAAGCGCTCGAACGCCAGCTCGAGCTGATCCGCCGGCATGCCGACGCCCGTGTCCTCGACGGTGACCCGGACCCCCGCGCGGCCGCCCGTGATCTCGTCGCAGCCGACGCGCACGTCGACGCCGCCGGCGCGCGTGAACTTGACCGCGTTGCCCACGAGGTTCGCAACGACGCGCCCGATTCTCGTTCCGTCGCCCATGACGGCGGGGACGTCGGCAAAGACCGACCGCACCTTGAGATCGAGCCCTCTCGCGTTCGCTTCGCGAGCGAAGAGCGCGACCGTGTCGCGCACGACCGAGAGCAGATCGATGGATTCCGGCTCGAAAACCGTCATCCCGGCGGCCGCCTTGGCGAGATCGAGGATATCGCCGATGACCGCGAGCTGTGACTTGCCGCCGGCGCGGACCATCTCCGCCAGCTCGCGTTGCTCCGCGCTGAGCGGCGTCTCGAGCAGCAAGCCGACGGCGTCGAGCACGGCGTTGAGCGGCGTCCGCAGCTCATGGCTGATGTCGGCGAGAAGGTCCTCCGCGCTCCGCACGGCCCTGTGCGCCTCCTCGACCGAGCATCGTGCCAGCTCGAGCTCCCGCGCCTGCGCCGCCACTCGTTCGGCGAGGCTCAGCACCGCGCCTTCGAGCACGTTCTCAGACATGGTCGGGATTGCTACGTCCTCCAGCGGTGACCTCGTCGATCCGCGCACGGTCCGTGCGCGACGGTGGCGCAAGCGGCCGGCACCACCACCGAGCTTCCCTAGCGAGGTTGACGCTTCGCCGTCAAGGACGAGGGTCGGCGGCGAGCCCGTGGGCAGAGGACGCCAGCAGGCGCAAGCGGAAGTAGCGTGAGGCGAGCCCGATGGTCGCGAGCTGGCACAGATCGGGGTCCGTGGTGACCATGCTCAACCCGAGCGTCGGGTCGCGCCAGTAGCGCAGGCCCTCGTGAGGAAGGTCGACGGGCTTGCCGTAGAGCGCGTGGTACTCGAAGTCCCGGTACGCCGCATCGCGCCGCACGGCGGCCGTGAGGGTCTGACGCCGGGTCCCGCCGTCGCCGCCGCCGCTGAAGGCCGGCTCGTAGCCGAGCGCGCCAAGCACGGTCCCGTAGTCCAGGCCCCGCAGGATCTCGACATGCCGCTGGTTGAGGAGCGGCCGCCACGCCCCCGGTCTTGGCGCTTCGAGCTGCCCGTCGTGCGCGCCGGGATCGCACGGTCCCAACGCCTGGAGGCCCACTGTGTCCCAGATCGCCGTCGCTTCCTCCGCGCTCACCTCGACGCCGGCCACCTCCGCCAGTCGGCCGATGGTCCTGGCGGGGGTCCGGAGCAGGTCCTCGTGGCGGACCGTCACGACGCGGTCGCCGTGCCCGAGGATGTGCTCGTAGTAGTTCTTCACCAGTGCCGCCATGGCCTGGAACCACTCCAGGTCGCCGAAGATCGGCGCCGGATCACGCGCGGCCCGGGTCGCGCTCGCCACGAGGAGGTCGAGGGGATGGCGCACGAGCGCCACGATGGCCGAGCCCATCCCGCGGAACATCCCAACGGTCGCTTCGGTGAGTCGCTCATGGGTGTGATGCAGGCGCGCGTGCAGGAACGTCGGCGAGCGAAGGTTGCAGAGCATCGCGCGCCGTTCGTGACTGAGCCGCATCTCGACCCGGATGCGATCCCCTTCCACGATCGAGTCGCACGAGGCGAAGCGTCCAGCGAGGTCGAAGAGCTCGTCGAGCGCCGGCATCAGGGTGTGAGCGTGGTAGTCGCGCGAGAGCCGCGAGAAGAGCTCCTCGCGCCGACCAGGTACGCAGGGGCGCCGCTCGAGCAGGCGGCTCAGGATCGACTCGACGATGCTCCCGCCGGCCCCCGGAAACTCGGCGAGCACCACGCGGCCTTCGAAGCGGAGATCGAGGTGGCGGGCGAGAAAGACCGCGTGGAGCACCGTCGCGGGCAGGTCGAACTCGCAGGCGATCGATCGCGCGGCGTCGTTGAAGCCGTCGAGGCCACCGGCGGCCGTCGCCGTCACCACGACTGGAAGGTGCGCGTAGCGGTAGGACTGTCGTGCGCACTCATACGGAGAGATGATCGGGATCCCGTCGATGCTGGCGCCGGCCCGCGGCCCGTCGACGTACAGCGCGACCTCGATCCTGGCTTCCTTCAGACAGGCGAGGTAGTGCTCGGCGTAGTCTCCGAGCTTCCAGAGCACCACCGCCGCGGGCTTCGACACGTCGTGCCCGTTCCGGATCATCGCGCCTCCTCTAGCCCAACCAGCCCATAGCCCAATTCCAGCCGCACGCGCCGGTCCGTGGAACCCGTCGGATCGGATTTTATACTGCACCGATCCGCACATTGCGACAGGTGCGCAACGCACGCGGAGCGTTTTCGGGACTCTCATGCACATCCCGTGGTGCGAGATAGATTGCGCTCGATCGGCGGTTCTGACCGGCCGCGAGCGTGCCGCGCCGCGCTCGAGCCGGTTGTTCCCAGCACGCCGGCGTGTTACGAGAATCGCCCGCGAGGGAGTCATTGCGATGCAGAAGGCACTCTTCTTGAACCCACCTTCGTTCGACGGGTTCGACGGCGGCGCGGGGTCCCGCTACCAAGCCCGTCGCGAAGTGCGTTCCTTCTGGTTCCCCACCTGGCTCGCGCAGCCCGCCGCGATGGTCCCTGGCAGCAAGCTCGTTGATGCGCCGCCCGCCGACCTCTCACGGGAGCAGGTGGTGCCGATGGCGAACGACTTCGAGCTCTGCTTCATCCACACGAGCACCCCGTCGTTCTGGGCCGACGTCAAGACCGCGGAGGCGATGAAGGAGCAGAACCCGAAGCTCGCGATCGGCTTCGTCGGTCCGCACGTGGCCGTGCTGCCCGAAGAGGCGCTCCGGGCGTCCACGGCCCTCGACTTCGTCACCCGCCTCGAGTTCGACTGGACGTGTGTCGAGATCGCCGAAGGCAAGCCGTTCGATCAGATCGACGGCCTCAGCTACCGCGCGGCGAACGGCGACATCGTTCACAATCGTGATCGCGGGCTCACCAACATGGACGAGCTCCCGTGGGTGGTCGACGTCTACAAGCGTGACCTGCGCATCGACAACTACGAGATCGGCGAAGCGCTCTATCCGTTCGTGTCGTTCTATGGCGGCCGCGGGTGTCGCTCGAAGTGCACCTTCTGCCTGTGGCCGTACACCGTCGGCGGCCACAAGTATCGGGTCCGGAGCCCCGAGAACGTCGTCGGCGAGGTGGCGCGGGCAACCGAGTACTTCCCGCAGATCCGCGAGGTGTTCTTCGACGACGACACGATGACCGACGCCCGCCCCTGGGTCGAGGACGTGGCGCGACAGCTCGGCCCCGTGCTCGTGCCGAAGGGCATGACGTGGAGCACGAATGCGAAAGTCAACGTGCCTCGGGAGACCCTCGAGGTCCTCAAGGCGAACGGGCTCCGCCTCTTCACCGTCGGCTTCGAGAGCGGCAGCCAGGACATTCTCAACAACGTCAAGAAGGGCATGACGGTGAAGTGGGCGCGCGAATTCGCGGAGAACTGCCATCAGCTCGGCATCAAGATCCACGGCACCTTCATCGTCGGCCTCCCCGGCGAGACGAGGGACACGATTCGCGAGACGATCCAGTTTGCCAAGGAGATCAATCCGCACACGCTCCAGGTCTCGCTGGCAGCGCCGTTCCCGGGGACGTATCTCTACGACCAGGCGAAGCGGGAAGGCTGGCTGCGGGCCGAGCACGGCAAGCTCGTCGGCTTCGAGGGCTTCCAGGTGAGCACCATCGAGTATCCGCATCTGTCCGCCGAGGATATCTTCGCGGCCCAGGAGCAGTTCTACCGCGAGTTCTTCTTCCGCCCGAGCAAGATCGCCGAGATCATGTGGGAGATGCTCAAGAGCCCGCCGGTTCTGCGGCGCCGGCTGCGAGAAGGCCTCGAGTTTCTCGGCTACCTGCGCGAGCGCGACAATCACGGCGCGAGCGGCGTCGAGGCACACGCGGCGGCGCAACCAGGCTAGCGCGTTCGCCTGCCCTTCCAGCTCTCGCGCTTCATCACGGACCCCGGGTGGCGGGTGGCGCGCACCATCCGTACTCCCACCACGCCGAGCCTCATCTCAGCGGTGACCGGACTCGCTCGCCGGCGCGTGCCGTGCCTGGGCCAGGTCTTCGCGCGTGAGATGGTAGGCCCACCCGATGGCGAGGCCGACGCCGATCCAGATGAGATCGCGCGCCCGCCGGATGGCCGAGAGCGCGACGCCGAGCTCCGCCGAGCCCGCCACGGCGCCGCAGATGAGCACGAGCGCTCCCTCCTGCGTGCCGAGATCCGCCGGCACGAAGAAGAGCGTCGACCGGACCAGCACCAGAAACGACTCGATCACGATGGCGGTCGCCGCCGAAACGGGATGTCCGAGAAAGCGCAGCGCAAAATAGATCGCGAGCGTTCCGATGAACCAGTCGAAGACCGCCCAGCCGACGGAGAGCGCGAAGCGCCGGCGCTCGTCGGTGTAGTAGTCGGCGAGCCTGTCGTCGATATCGTGCAGGGAATCGAGCGCAATGACGACCCGGGCACTGAGCTCTCGGCGGCCCAGCCAGCTGCGCTCGAGCCACCCGCGCAGCCGGCCGAGGGTGCGCTGCTGCTGCGCGGCGACGGCAAAGGTGACGAGAAGGATCATCAGCGCCAGCCCCGAGCCCGCCGCCAGACGATACGGCAGGGACAGGAATCCGCTCCGGAACATCAAGATGAACCCGACGGTGATGAACACCGCCTGCCCGGTCAGGTCCGTCGTGCGCGCGAGCACGAACGAGGCCGTGGCGTCGCGGTAGCGGATGCCGTGGTGCTGCTTCAGTAGAAAGGCCTTGACCGGCTCCCCGCCGAGACCGGCGAGCGGCGTCATCGCCTCGAGCGCGAAGCCCACCATCCAGACCTTCCACAGCTCGTACGCCGACCGCAGCCCGACCGGCACCCCCCGCAGGGTGAACAGCCACGAGGTGGCCTGAGCGATGGCACAGACGAGGTAGACGAGAAGAACGAGACCGAATCCGGACCAGCCGAGCTTCTGCAGGCGGCCCCACACCTCGCCGAGGTCGGTCTGGTACAGGATGACGCCGAGCAGCGTCATCCCGATCAGCATCATTCCGAGCAGGAACCGCTTCACGATGCGGCGGCCAAGCGCGCGCGAAGCTAGGCCACGCGCGAGGTTTCTTCGCGATTCGCTGGAATCGCCACTCGCCGGCTTACGGGCCGGTCGGCCTCACCGACCGGCGGCGCGGCCGCCACGGGAACGAGGCGCAAGGCCGCGAGCGCCAGCGCCGCGAGCCGCGGCAGCAGCGTCGGAACGATGAGCCGCCGGTCGAAGTGCGCGAGGCGTCGCTCGTTCTCGGCGAGAGAAGCCGCGATCACGAGCCTCGGCGTCAGGTTGTCGACGAAGGCGCTCGCGCCCGTCACCACGAAATCCTTGCCCTCCGGCGCATCATCGTCCCGCACGAGGCCGACGAGCTTCCGCACCGCCTTGGCGTAGTGCCAGAGCGCCCTCGGCGTGCGTAGCATCCGCGCGACGGGATCGAGGTTCACCTGTCGATGCGCATACCAGTTGATGAAGAAGACGATGTGGCAGGCCTCCTCCTGCATTACCCGATCGAAGATATCGAACAGCGCGTCGGGTACCAGCATGTGCTCACGCGCCAGCTTGAAGAGCCCGAAGGCACCGAAGGAATCGAGGCACTCCTCGAAGCCGAAGTCGATGAAGGCGGCCACTGCGTCGTCCGGTACGTCGGCGTGCACCTCGTCGGCGTGCAATCCGTAGCGTTGAATCATGTGGCCGATGATGCGGGCGTGCCGCGCTTCTTCGTACGCTTGGAGCTCGAGCGCCTCGCGCAACAGCGGGTCGGGCTCGCGCTCGGCCACCGCGCTGATCATCGGCCCCGCGTCCTCCTCGGCTTGCAGCGCATGGGTCCAGAAGGGAATGCCCCGCAGCAGGGCGAGGGCATCGGGATCCAGATCGGGCCACGGGAGGTCCGCCGGCTCGTACTTCCGATGTCCTTCGAAGAACGTACGGCAGAGGAGCTCCTTGTGGGCCGGTGATCCGATCTTCATGATTTCCCCACCCCCGGACGGCGAGCCGGCGCATCCTAGCCCATTGCCGCGCGTAGGACCAAGGGGATCAATCGATCAGGCACGGAATCGTCTCGCACCCTCGTAGAACGACGCCATCCAGTACACCTGGTTCCCAACGGCGGCCGCCGCCAGAAGAATCCACACGGTTCCCGATAGCACGAAGACCGGGAGCATGAAGCAGAAGTCGGCGTCGATGAGCACGCGCAGCACGTAGACCGCCTTGTCCATCCGGCGGAACTCGCCAGGGAGATCGAAGGGACTGACGCTGGCCGTCGGATCGTCGGCGACGAGCTCCGGCTCGGCGGCCGGATCGCCCGAGCTTCGGGTAAGCCCGATCACGTACTCGCAGAACACCCCCGCCGCCGTAGCGACGCCGAGCCAGAACCAGAGCGCCCGCCCATCCACGGCCGTCGCATGGGCCCCGAGGGCGACGAACAGGGACGAGTGCACCAGCCAATCGCCGGTATCGTCGAGGAGTCCGCCCAGTCGCGATTGCAGCCCTTTCAAACGCGCCACCTCGCCGTCGCAGTTGTCGAGCACCTGACCCGCGATGAAGAGCAGGCAGCCCGCGACCGCGGCGGCGGGAGTCCCAACGTACAGGCACCATGAGGCCGAGAGCCCGGCCGCCATGGCCGCCAGCGTGATGTGGTTGGGAGTGATCGGGAAGCGGAGCAGGATCGGCGTCACGCGGCGCGACAGTTGCCGCACCAGAGGAAAGAGGCGCTGCGGCCAGGCGGCGGTGAGCGTCGTCTCGGTGTATCCGACTGCTCCGGCTCCGGTATCGCGGTGACCGCTCGGCTGCGACACGGCCGGGAACCCTACTCGATGGAATCGAGGTCGGCAAACACGAGGCCGACGACGCGCGCCGGTGTGAGCCCCGGTTCAGCCGCCTACGGCCATCGGCCCGGGCTGCCCGCGATCGAGCTTGTCGATGACGAGCGTGTACGCGGCGTAGTATTTCTGGACGTTGGCGACGTACCGGACCGTCTCCTGCCCGACCACCCGCAACGCCGCTTGCTCGACGTTTCCGAACCAGCGGTTGGGATCGAGGCCCATGTCGGCGGCGAGCCGCCGCATCCGGCCGACCTTCCCGGGCCCCGCGTTGTACGCCGCGTGCGTGAAGTGCATCCGCGATTCCGGAGCGATCTCCGGAGCCGAGAAGTACCGCTCCCGCAGCACGTGAAGATACTTGACCCCGGCGTGAATGTTGTTCTCGAGACTGTCGACATCCGGGATGCCGACTCGCTCGTCCGCAGCCGTACTCGGCAGGAGCTGCATGACGCCGATGGCACCCCGCGGGCTCACCAGGCTCTGGTTCAGACGGGATTCCTGGTACGCCTGCGCGGCGATGACGACCCAGTCGAAGCCGTAGCGCTCCCCGTACTTCTTGAACAGCCCGATCATCGTGTCGAGCTTGCCACGCTCGCCTGCCGTGGTCGGATCCTGGATCCACCGCGTGTTCTCGAAATACCGCCGGAAGAGCACGTTACCGAGGAGACTCCCCTTCCCATGGTGGTCGAGAAACCCGTTGACGCTCTCGAGGAGCTCCGGGTTCTCCGTGCGTACCGCCCACGCAATCCGCCCGCCGGAGTGGATCACCAGATCGCGGCAGACGACGATGTTCGGGAGCACGCTCGCCCAGAGATCGGCCACGTGCTCATCGACGACGGTGTACGCGACGATCCCGGCGTTCACCATATCGAGAACGTCCTCGGCCTGGAGATAGCGGTTCCCCTCAACGACCCGCACCGGGGCCCGTCCCTTGATGTGGAGGCGGTGATTCAGGCGATCGAGATGCTCGACCGCGCCGCTCGATCGGGCCACGTAAATGTCCCGTCCGGCGAGGTCGCTCACCCGGCGCGGACGCTCGGCGTCGCGGTGGGCGACGATGACGTTGCGTACGCTGGTGACGTACGGCGTGCTGAACGCGACCCGGCCGCTGCCGTCTCGCGTCGCGTTGATCCCCGCCGCCACGATGTCGCCGCGACCCTCGAGAAGCGCCGGGATCAGGTCGCCGAAGGGCACCGGCACGAACACCATCGTGATCGGGATGTCGTCGGGTGCCAGGCCCTCATTGAGCTGCCGCTCGTAGGCGCGCAGCAGCTCGTACTCGAGGCCGTACGCCCTGCCGTCCTCGATGAAGAAGTTCGTCTGACTGTAGGAAACGAGCGCCCGCACGTATCGGCGCCGCTGGATGTCGGGCAGGCCCCCGGTGCTGCGCGCCCGCTCGGACAGAAACGTCGGGCCTGCCGCGTCGTTCACGACCTCCACGGCGCCCGCCACACCGCAGAGCAGCGCCGCGACGACGACAGCGCCACCACCCATCCGGGCGACCCACCGCCCACATCCCCTCCGGCACCGCACCGACCCACCACCCCTTCCAGCCACACGCCCGAACCACGCGGCCGGTCCCCGTCCCCCCAGGGAACAGCGAACCGCCGGTCGCCAGCGCGACCGGGCGCAGTTTAGCATCTGTCGAGTATAAACTGGAGCCGGACGCGTGCCGTTTGCATCGACGGCCACATGCCAGGCCAAGGCGGCAGCCCGGGGAGCCCAGCCGCTCGTTCAGCGGGGGGGGGCAGCGCCGGCTGGGCTCGACAGCCACCGCTGCGACCTACCCCGGATCATTCAAAGGTTCTTCGCGCGCGACCGCCATGCGCGCGTACGCTGGGAGGCGAGAGCTTCAGTTGGCCCGTGGCACGCAGCGGGCGTGGCGGACAGCCTCGAGAACCTGCCCCCGCAACGCATCCGTGAGACCCGCGCCGACCGTGTCGACCATACGACTCGCAACCTCGGCCCGCGTGGTTTCGTCGCGGATCTCGGCCTTGCACGACGCCTCGCTCGCGAAGTCCCCATGGCGAACCCACGACGACAGCGGCGCCGTTAGGTCGGCGACGATCGTATCGCCGGCGCTCCGGTAGGGCGGTATGGCGACGGTCCATCCGCCTGCCGACCCGGCGGGGGAGCGGAGCGACGTGCCGGCCGTCAGTGGGACCGACAAGGCAACTATTAGGGCGGCGTGCCAGCGCTGCATGCGTTCATCGTGCGCGGTGGCGCGCCCGATCTCAAGCAGCCGGGGGAACGCGTGGAGAGCCCCGCTCATGCATGGGAGGTTGGTGTGGAGGATGCAGGCGTGGGCGATTCCGCCACTGCTCGCATGCCGCCGTGGCGCAGCGGTGCACTGGCGATGGTCATGCCCTACGATCGTCGTGGCATAGTCATAGCATAACCGTCTTGACGTTCACCCAGGACTCCCGGTAGGTTGCCACGGCATCCCGGACGGGCTCCCTCTTGCCCAAGGAGAACGCGATGCGTCAACTCGTCTTCCGACTCCTCGCCGTCTCGTGCCTCGCGCTGGCGACCGCAGCCTCAGCGCAGGAGCCGTCGTTCCTCACCTTCGAGAGCGGCCTGGTCCGCCCGCTCGCGTTCTCTCCCGACGGCACGCGCCTGTTCGCCGTCAACACCCCGGACAACCAGCTCGAGATCTTCGCCGTCGATGCCGGCGGCAACCTCAGTCGCACCGGAGTGGTCCAGGTCGGGATGGAGCCCGTGGCGGTCGCGGCGCGGACCGACTCCGAGGTGTGGGTGGTGAACCATCTCTCCGACAGCGTCAGCATCGTCGATCTGAGCGGTGCGCAGCCCCGGGTAGCGCGGACGCTGCTCGTCGGCGATGAGCCGAGCGACATCGTCTTCGCCGGGCCAGGTGGAAGCAGAGCCTTCATCACGACCGCCCATCGCGGCGAGCACAGCCCGCACCCCTACAGTAACTACGAGGTCCCGGGAACGGGCCGCGCCGACGTGTGGACCTTCAACGGCACCAACCCGGGAGCGGGCATGGGCGGAACCCCGCTGAGCGTGATCACGCTCTTCACCGACAAGCCTCGCGCCCTTGCCGTGAGCAACGACGGCAGCCGCGTGTATGCCGCGGGCTTTCATACCGGCAACCAGACGACCGCCATCACCGAGGCGCTCGTGTGCAACACGAGCACCGCGAACCTGAACATGAACCTCGTGCAGCCGGCCTGCACCGTCGCCGGCACGACCATCCCCGGTGGTATTCCGAAGCCGCACCGGAACCAGCAGGGCCTCGCGCGGCCCGAGACGGGACTCATCGTCAAGTTCAACCGTCCCGGGAGCCCGGCCGGCACATGGTCGGACGAGCTGGATCGTAACTGGAACGACGTGGTCCGCTTCAATCTGCCCGACCGAGACGTCTTCGAGATCAATGCCAACGCCAGTCCACCCGCCGCCATCAACGGGACGAGCACCTGTGCCAACGGCGCCGGCTGCTGGGCCGGTGTCGGCACCGTCCTCTTCAACATGGCCGTCAACCCGGTCTCGGGGAAGATCTACGTGTCGAACACCGACGCGCAGAATCACGTCCGCTTCGAGGGACCGGGAACCGTCGCGGCCGGGCCGAACGGCAAGGTCGCGGGTGAGCCCTTGACCGTCCAGGGTAACCTCGCGCAATCGCGGATCACGGTGCTCGACGGTGCGAGCGTGACGCCGCGCCACCTGAACAAGCACATCAACTACAACGTGCGCCCGGCGCCCGCGGCGATCAAGGCGGCGAGTCTCGCGACCCCGGTCGGCATGGCGGTGTCGAGCAACGGCTCGACCCTCTATGCGGCGGCCTTCGGATCCAACAAGATCGGCATCTTCAGCACCGCGGGGCTCGAGAACAACACCTTCACGCCGAGCGCCGCCGACCACATCCAACTGAGTGATGGCGGGCCAGCGGGCCTCGTGCTCCGCGAGGGGAATCCCGTCGATCCCATGGACGACCGCCTCTACGTTCTCACCCGCTTCGACAACTCCGTCACGGTCGTCAACGTCTCGACGCGCAACGAGGTGCAGATCCTGCCGCTGCACAACCCCGAGCCCGCCATCGTGGTCGAGGGGCGACCGTTCCTCTACGACGCCGTCCTCACCAGCAGCAACGGCGAGGCCTCGTGCTCGAGCTGCCACATCTTCGGCGACATGGACGATCTCGGCTGGGATCTCGGCAACCCCGACGACGACCAGACGACGAACACCAACGACTTCAACCCGGTCATCGGGGACGGAGGGTTGCCGCGCGTCTTCCACCCGATGAAGGGCCCGATGACCACCCAGAGCCTGCGGGGCCTCGTCAACATGGGGCCCGAGCACTGGCGCGGCGACCGGCAGGGCGACGGCACCCCGGGGAACGACGGCGACGACGAGATTCTCGCCTTCGAGGCCTTCAACGTGGCCTTTCCGGGGCTCGTCGGCCGCGCGAGCCAGCTCGCCGCCGCGGACATGACCAAGTTCCGGCGCTTCATCATGGAAGTACGCTATCCACCCAACCCCATCCGTGAGCCCGACAACTCGCTCCGCTCCGACGAGTTGGCGGGCCAGAGCATCTTCACCGGACCGATCACGGACTTCGTCGCGCCCTGCTCCGGCTGCCACACTCTCAACGCCGCCACCGGTCATTTCGGCGGTGACACCCAGGCGACGTTCGAGGGCGAGACGCAACACTTCAAAGTCCCGCACCTGCGCAACGCCTACCAGAAGATCGGCATGTTCGGGCTCGCCGATCCCGCGGGCGGCGGTATCGGCGTGGACGGGCCGTTCACGCACCAGGGGGACCAGATCCGCGGCTTCGGCTTCCTGCACGACGGGAGCATCGACTCGGTATTTCGCTTCACCAGCGCCGGGCTGTTCAGCCTGGATCCAACGCAGCAGCAGCAGCTCGAGGCATTCGCGATGGCGTTCGATACCGACCTCGCGCCCATCGTCGGCCAGCAGGTCACGCTCTCGAGCACGAACTCCGTCGCGGTCATGCCGCAGGTCACCCTGCTGATCCAGCGCGCCCAGGCGGCCTTCGTGTCGAAGATCCTCGGCGGCGCGACGACCGAGTGCGATCTCATCGCCAAGCACGTCGTCGAGGGCGCCGTGCCCGCCGACGACGAGCAGCGCGGCGCCCTCTTCCTCGGCGGCACGACCTGGCAGACCGACCGCGACGCCGAGACCCGGAGCACGAGCGCTCTTCTCGGACTTGCGGCGACGCCGGGGCAGGAGATCACCTTCACCTGCGTGCCGCCGGGCTCCGGCCTGCGCATGGGAATCGACCGCGACGAGGACGGCTTCTTCGATCAGGATGAGATCGACGCGGGCAGCGATCCGGCCGACCCGGCAAGCACGCCCCCCGGCGGAACCACCACCACCGTGACCAGCACGTCGAGCACGTCGACGACCTCGACCACGTTCCCCGGGGGTCCGATCGTGAACGTGCAGACGACCGCCCTCAAGCTCCGCGACGACAGCGTCCCGCCGGCGAATCCCAATAGCCGCCGGGTGCGCTTCCGGGCTCAGACCACCCTCGACCCGCCGGCGAACCGCGTCGTCGCGCCAGCCTTCGGGAGCGCCGGGGATCCGACACTGAACGATGGTATGGTCGTCGTATACAACGCGGCCAGCGGAGACGACATCGCGATCGTCGGGCTGCCGTCAGGACGTTGGGAGCGACTCGGAACGTCGACGAATCAGAGAGGCTACGCGTACACCGATCCCGACCCCGACGCACGGATCCGGCGGGTGCGTGTCATGCGCGACCGGATCATGATCCGGGGCGGCAAGCAGAACTGGACGTACACCCTCGGCGAGTCGTCACAGGGAAGCGTCGGTGTGCGTCTCGCGCTCGGCTCCGGTGTCACGTGGTGCGCCCAGGCCGGTCAGCTTGGCTTCCCCCCGCGGCGCGACGAGCGCGATCGGTTCGTCGCCGCGCGGCGCACGCCGCCGCCGGCGGTGTGCCCGCTCACTCCGGGCGGATCGCCCAGCGGTGCGTTCCTCGACCTCGAAGGCGCGCTCCCCTGAGGAGCGCGAACGCCGCACAGAAGGCCAACGACAAGGGAACACTGGGTGTAGAGATCGCCCCGATCGAAGAGGCCGTCACCGGCGCCCTGGCGCTGCTGCCCGCCTAGCCGGGCCTAGGTGGCCGGCGACCTGCCTTGCCTCGAGTGATCCGCGCTGGTAGCCCCTAAGGCATGGGGCACGTGTACACTGAGGCTCGCGTCTTCGCGCGGCGGAGCGTGACGCTCCGCTTTCTCGTCGACACGGGGGCCACCTATACCATCGTGGCTCCATCGGTGGCGCAGCAGATCGGAACAACGCCACTTCCGAAGCGATTCCGGGTCTCGCTGGCCGACGGCACCGAACGAAATCTCAAGGCGTGCACGATGGGGATCGAAACGTGCGGCCGCACGGCTCCCATGACGGCACTTCTCCTCGCTGGCAGTGAGGCGCTGCTGGGGATGGAGACCCTGGAGGCCTTGGGGTTGCGCGTCAACCCGAGCTCCCGAAAGCTCGAGCCGAGCCGGGCACAAGCGGCGCTACTCGTGAGCGCGCGGCTCACGCCGCCCCGGCGTAGCCGAAAACGGCCTTGATCTCGAGGAACTCCTCGAAGCCCTGCGCGCCCCATTCGCGACCGTTCCCGGACTGCTTGTAGCCGCCGAAGGGAGCGCTGAAGTCCGGGTGCGCGCCGTTGATGTGCACGTTGCCCGAGCGGATGCGTCGCGCCACACGCCGCGCGCGCTCGATGTCTGAGGACGAGACGTAGCCCGACAGCCCGTACGCCGTGTCGTTGGCGATCCGGACCGCGTCGTCCTCGCCGTCGTACGGGATGATCGAGAGCACCGGCCCGAAGATCTCCTCGCGGGCGATGGTCATGTCGTTGGTGACGTTGGCGAACACCGTCGGCCGGACGTAATACCCTTTCGCCAGCCCCTCGGGGCGACCGGGTCCACCGGTCACGAGCTCGGCGCCCTCCTCCATGCCCTTGCGAATCAGGCGCTGAATCTTGTCGAACTGCGCCTCGCTGGCCACGGGTCCCATGGTCACGCCGTCGGCGAATGGATCGCCGACCTTCACCTGCTCGGCCGCCGCCTTGGCGATCGCCACGGCCTCGGCGAGACGAGCGCGCGGAACGAGCATGCGCGTCGGCGCGTTGCACGACTGGCCGCTGTTGAGGACGCAGCCCTGCATGCCGCCGCCCACGGCCGCCTGGAAATCCGCATCGTCGAGAATGATGTTGGCCGACTTGCCCCCCAGCTCCTGGGTCACGCGCTTGACCCCGGGTGCCGCGGCCGTCGCCACGGCGACGCCGCCCCGGGTCGAGCCGGTGAACGACACCATGTCGACCTCCGGATGCGCGGCGATGGCCTGGCCGACGGTCGGGCCGTCGCCGTTGACCATGTTGAACACGCCGGCCGGCACGCCGGCCTCGTCCATGATCTGCGTCCAGAGATAGCCGCTCAGCGGCGCGATCTCGCTCGGCTTGAGCACCATCGTGCAGCCCGCCGCGAGCGCCGGCGCGACCTTGCAGGCGATCTGGTTGACCGGCCAGTTCCACGGCGTGATGAGGCCGCACACGCCGATCGGCTCTTTGCGCACCAGGGTCGTGCCCCGCGCCTCCTCGAACGGGAAGGGCTTGAGCACCTTGATCATCTCGCTCAGGTGCCCGAGTGGCGCGGCCGCCTGCGCCGCCTTCGAGAGCCGGCTCGGCGCGCCGACTTCCAGGGAGATGACCTCGGCCATGTCGTCGTAGTGCGCCTGATAGGCGGCGACGATCCGCTCGAGCAGCGCCAGGCGCTCTTCGCGCGTCGTCCCCGAGAACGTCTCGAAGGCTCGCCGGGCGGCCGCCACGGCTTTGTCCACGTCGGCGGCGCTGCCGAGAGAGATCTTACCGGCGGGCGCCTCGGTTGCCGGGTTGATGACGTCGAAATCCTTGGGCGTGACCGGATCGACCCACTTCCCGTCGATGTAGAACTTGCGACAGTCGCGTACCTTCATGGTGGCCTCCTGTGCTCAGGACTCGGGGCGGCGGCGCGAGCTGCCGTCAGAGAACGACGGCGGTGGCCGCACGAGCCCGCTTCATGCCGCGAAACCTCCACCGAGGGCAAGGGGGGACCGCCGCGATTTTTTCGCTCGAGTCTGCCGTCGGCGCTTGACTCCCGTGGCCGCTCGGCGAAACTCCTCGGAGCCGTGCCCATCGTCGAGAACGATCCGTGGCGGTTACAGTATTTCGAGGACGTCGCCTGTCCCGAGGACATCGTCATCCCGACCGAGGACCCCGACTCCTACCGCCTCTACCCGCAGCACCGCTGGATCTACAACAAGCTGCTCGTCGCCGAGACCCAGGGGCTGCCCTGCGGCCCGCACGGCGTCATCCCGGACACTTTCCCGGTGTTCAGCAAGCCCATCTACAATCTGCGCGGCATGGGCATCGAGACGCGGATGTTCCGCGATCGCGATGAGTACCTCGCCGCCCGCGATCCGGGGCACATGTGGATGCCGGTTCTCGCCGGCGAGCACGTGAGCAGCGATGTGGCGGTGGTGGGCGGCCAGGCGTGCTGGTGGCGCCACACGGTCGGACACCCCCTCGGCGACGGGATGTTCGATTACTGGACCGTGCTCGCCGACGCTGATCCCGCCCTCGAAGCGTACTGTCACGCCTGGATCGCCGAGAACCTGGCGGGCTATACGGGTATGCTCAACCTCGAGACGATCGGCGGCACGATCATCGAGGTGCACCTGCGGTTTGCCGATCAATGGCCCGATCTCTACGGGACGGGGTGGATCGACGCCGTCGTCGCGCTCTACACCCACGGGCGCTGGGTCTATGCCGACGCCGAACGTCGCGCCGGCTACAGCGTGGTCCTCTTCGGCCCCCACGGCCCGGCCTATCGCCGGCCCGCGCCCGTGCTCGAGGCCGAGCTCCTCGCGAAACCGGCCATCTCGAGCGTGCAGTTCACGTTCTTCGATGACAAGCCGCCCGAGCTACACGCGATGCCCCCGGGGGGCTTTCGCCTCGCCATCGTCAACTGCTGGGACCTCACGGTAGGACGCGCCGCTCGGGAGCGGCTCGGCGCGTACTTCCTCGGCGCGCCTCAGGGCCCCCCCGCGTACGCCTAGCCGGGACCACCGCCCGGCAGAGCACCGTCCAGGCGTCGAGCCCATGCGAACCATCGACACCTTTCCACGTAGCGTTCGCAGCATCGAGAACGTCTGGATCCCCGTGTCGGACGGGGCCCGCCTCGCCGCGCGCATCTGGCTGCCCGCGGACGCGAACGCGCACCGCGTCCCCGCGATCCTGGAGTACATTCCCTATCGCAAGCGCGACCTCACGCGCCGGCGCGACGAGCCCATGCACCGGTATTTCGCCGGCCATGGATATGCCGCGGTGCGCGTCGATCTCCGCGGCACCGGCGACTCCGACGGCATTCTGCGCGACGAGTACACGCAACAGGAGCACGACGACGCGCTCGATGTCATCGCCTGGATCGCCCGGCAGCCCTGGTGCACCGGCGCGGTCGGCCTCATGGGCATCTCCTGGGGCGGATTCAACGCGCTGCAGATCGCCGCGTGTCGGCCGCCCGCGCTCGGGGCGATCATTTCCGTGTGCTCGACCGACGACCGCTACGCCGACGACGCCCACTACATGGGGGGGTGCCTGCTGAACGAGAACCTGCTGTGGGGCTCGGTGCTGATGAACTTCAGCGCCTACCCGCCCGATCCCGAAGTGGTCGGCGCACGCTGGCGACGCATGTGGCTCGAGCGGCTCGAGAGCACGACGAGCTTCCCCGCGCTCTGGCTACGCCATCAGCGCCGCGACGCATACTGGCAGCACGGCTCGGTGTGCGAGGACTTCGGCCGCATCGTCTGCCCGGTCTACGCCATCGGCGGATGGGCAGATGCCTATTCGAATGCGGTCCCACGGCTCCTCGCCGGGCTTCGCGTGCCGCGCAAGGGTCTCATCGGTCCGTGGGCGCACGCCTTCCCACACGATGCGACGCCAGGCCCCGCGATCGGCTTCCTCCAGGAGGCGCTGCGCTGGTGGGACGAATGGCTCAAGGGCATCGACACCGGGATCATGGCCGAGCCGATGTACCGGGTGTGGATGCAGGATCGAATCGCGCCGGCCACCTCGCATCCCGAGCGCCCCGGCCGCTGGGTGGCGGAGGCGAGCTGGCCATCGCCGCGGATCGTGTGGCGCACGTTCGCGCTCAACGCCGGCGTGCTGGAGAGCCAGACGGTCGACGGGCCGCCCCTCACCGCCTGCACCGCGCAGAGCACCGGGCTCGGCGCCGGCGAGTGGTGCGCCTTCGGCTCCGAGGCGAGATGCCGGGCGACCAGCGCAGCGACGATGGCGGTTCGATCACCTTCGACTCGGCGCCGCTCGCCGAGCGCCTCGAGATTCTCGGTGCGCCCGCCGTGGCCCTCGACGTCGTCGTCGACCGCCCGGCGGCGTTCGTCGTCGTCCGCCTCAACGACGTGGCGCCGGACGGCTCGTCGCTGCGCGTCAGCTACGGTCTTCTCAATCTCACCCATCGCGACGGGCACGACCGCCCGGCGCCGCTCGAGCCCGGCACGCGCTACCGCGTACGCATTCAGCTCAACGACGCGGCACACGCCTTTCCGGCGGGCCATGCCCTGCGCATCGCGCTGTCGACGTGCTACTGGCCCCTCGTCTGGCCCTCGCCGGCGCCGGTCACGCTGACGGTGTTCCCCGGCCGAGCCTGGCTCGAGCTGCCGCAGCGGCCCCCGTCGCCCGACGACGGCCGCCTGGCGCCATTCGCCGCCCCCGAGCAGGCGCCGCCGCCGGCGCACGTCACGGTGCGGCCCGGACGCCTGCGCCGGCGCGTGGAGCACGACGCCGCCCGCGAGGAGACCCTCTACACCGTGTTCAGCGACGACGCGGAGCTCAGCGGCGCGGCCGTCACCCACATCAAGGCGATCGGCCTCGATCTCGCGTCCTCGATCCTGCGCCGCTACGCGATCACCGAGAACCGGCCCCTCTCCGCCAGCGCCGAGATCGCGCAGAAGACGCTGTTCCGACGCGGCGCGTGGAGCGTGCGGATCGAGACCCGCATCGCGATGGCGGCCACGACGGACGCGTTCGTGCTCGACGCCACCCTGAGCGCGTACGAGGGCCAAGCCTGCATCTTCACGCGGGAGTGGCACGACACGGTGCCGCGCGAGCATCTCTGACAGCGGATGGGCTGCTGCATCACGCAGCCGCCAGCGGCGGTGCGTCGCAGCGGCCGGCCGCAGCACGAGGCTGACGGTCCCCCCCGGCGCGGACCCATTTTGCGGCGTTGCAGCGGTGAGACGACGCACTGCATGCACGTCCGCTGACGCGTCATCCCGGAGCGCGTCCATGACCAACCGATGCGGCACAGCATTGACTAGGAGTCTAGCTGGCTAGTAGTCATGCTTGCATCGATCCTGACATCAACGCGATAATCGCCCACGCCGTTCCGCCGCACTGGCGCCAGTCGACGAGCAGAAGCAGGACACGTTCCCTCGGGTCTCGGCGCCTCCGTGGGATTCAATCCGATTAGAAGAGGACACCTCATGAAGCTCTCCCGCATCCTGAGTGCCGCGCTCCTCCTGGCCCTGGCGCGGCCCGGATGGGCCGCCGAGACGCTGTCGCTGCCGGCCGTCGCCGACACCTACGCCGATGCGAGCGCGCCGACGACCCGATTCGGATCGAGCAGCCGTTTTCGCGTGGACGGCAACCCCGTCAACACCGCCTACCTCCGCTTCGTGGTAACCGATACCGCGGATCACGTGGTGATCGCGGCCCGATTGCGCCTGCAGGCGAGCAGTGGGACCGGCGACAGCGCGGGCCGGATCCATCGCATCAGCGACGACTCATGGAACGAGAGCACGCTCACCTGGAACAACCGGCCGGCGGTCGACGGTCCGCTGCTGTACACGCTCGGACCGGTGCCGTCGGGGGGCATTGCCGAGTTCGTTCTCGACGGGGCCGTCGACGGCGACGGCACTTACAGCTTCGCGATCGACACCACCTCCGGGGACGGTCTCGCATACTATTCCGCGACGAGCACCGGGGGCCTGCGTCCCACGCTCGTCCTCACGCTCGAGCCACGCGGGACCACGGTCACGATCCACGAGCCGGCCGAGGGCGAGACTTTGGTCGCCGGCGAGCCGATCGGGCTCGCGGCCAGCGCCACGAGCGCGCTGGGGGAAGACCTGAGCGCCGCGATCGCGTGGACGTCGAGCGTCGACGGGCCGCTCGGCACCGGCGCCGATCTCGTGGTGAGCACCCTCAGCGTGGGCGTGCACGTGCTCACCGCCGAGGTGACCGACGGCGCCGGCACGACAGCCACGGACGAGGTGTCGATCGCCGTCACCGATGCTCCGCCCGTCCCAGCGATGCTCACGTTCCCGGCGATCGCCGACACGTACGTCGATGCCGAGTTTCCCAGCACGACCTTCGGCACGGCGACTCTGGTAAAGGCCGACGCCTCGCCCAACCGCCAGGCGTTCCTGCGCTTCAGGGTGACGGGCACGGGCGGCGCCCCCGTGCATGCGGCGCGCCTTCGACTCACCGTCGGGCCCACGAGCAACGACCGGAGCACGAGCGCGGGGCGCATCCACGCGATCGCAAACCATGACTGGACCGAGGCGGGCACGAGATGGACTTCCCGGCCGACGGTAGACGGCCCGGTTCTCGCCACGCAGGGCGAGGCCCCGGCAAACGCGGTCCTCGAGTTCGATGTGACGGGCGCGGTGATGGGCGACGGCATCTACGACTTCGCGCTCGTCACCACCTCGAGTGACGGTGTCGGCTACCGGAGCCGGGAGGACACGGTCGGGCCCCCGGCGCTGGTCCTGAGCCTCGTGCCCAGCGACGCCAACGAGCCGCCGGCGGTGGCGATCGCCACGCCGCCGGACGGCATTACCGTGGGCCAGGGAACCAGGCTCACCTTCTTCGGTGGCGCCTTCGACGCCGAGGACGGCGACCTCTCCACCTCGGTCCAGTGGAGATCGAGCCGCGACGGCGCGCTCGGCAGCGGCGAGGAAGTGAGCGCCGTTCTCTCGGTGGGCACGCACACCATCACGGCGATCGCGACCGACAGCGCGCTCGCCATGGGAAGCGCCAGCATCCGGGTCACCGTCGGCACCTTCGTCGCCGTCGAGGGGCCTACCTTCGGGTCCTCGGTCCAGACCAAGGAGAACCGGGCGACCGGGGAGAAGCCGGAGAGCAAGCTCTGGTATCACGACGGCAGCTGGTGGGCGACGCTCTTCAGGCCGGCCGCGGGCGCGCACCGCATTCACCGGCTCGATCTCGCGACCCAGACCTGGATTGACACGGGCGCGACCGTGGACACGCGGCCGATGAGCCGGCAAGACGCGTTGAGCGTCGGCGACACCCTCTACATGGTGTCGCGCTTCGCCGACTCGCCGCGGCAGAACCGGTTGTTGCGCTACAGCTACACGAGCTCCGGGGGTTACGTGCTCGACCCCGGGTTCCCCGTCAACATCGACGGCGGTGGCGCCGAGACGTTCACCATCGCCCGCGATTCGACCGGCACGCTATGGACCTGCTACGTCCGTGGCCGCGAGGTGAGCGTGAACCGCACGCTCGGGAGCGACACGGTGTGGGGGACACCGTTCGCCGTGCCGGTCCCCGAGGGCGTCACCGTCGGGCACGACGACATCTCGACGATCGTCACCCTCCCGGGCGCCGTCGGGGTCTTCTGGAACAGCCACGTCACCGACAAGTACCACTTCGCCGTGCACCCCGACGGGCTCCCGGCTGACGACCCCGCATCGTGGTCGCAGGAGACGGCGTTCTTCGGCCGAAACGGCGCCGACGACCATCTGAACGTGAAGGTGTCAAACGACGGACACGTATTCGCAGCCGTCAAAACCGACTTCGCTACCGCGACGTCGACGCAGGTGGGCCTGCTCGTCCGCTCGCCCGACGGCGTCTGGTCGCGGCTCCACCAGGTGACGCAGGTCTCGCTCGACGCGACCCGCCCGCTGGTCATGGTCGACGACGACCGCCGCCTCGTCTACGTCTTCTACTCGGCGGGCTCCCAGGCCATCTACTACAAGTCGAGCCCGATGGACGCGATCGCCTTCCAGCCCGGCGACGGCATCCCGTTCATCCGGAGCTCGAGCTCGGGCGGCATCAACAACGCGACGTCCACCAAGCAGACGATCGGCTTCGCGAGCGGTCTCGTCGTGATCGCCTCGACACCGGTCGGGAATCGCTACTGGCACAACGCCTTCCCACCCGAGCCCTGAGGGCTCGAGCGCCCGCGCGGCGGTGCGGACGGCTATCTAGCTGGCTGCCAGCCCCGGGAAGTCGTACGCGCGGAGCGACCGACCTCGGCGGGTCGTCGCTTCGCGATGCTGGGCGGCGGCGAGAATCCGTTCGAAGAGCGCTGCCTCGTCCCAGCCGGCGAAGCCGGCCATCATCTGCAGCTTCCCGTCCCAGCACCACGCGGGGTTCGGGTTCACCTCGAGCAGGCGGGCGACGCCGTCGCCGCCGCAGCGGAAGTCGAAGCGCGCGTAGTCACGGCAGCCGAGCCGCCGGAAGAGCACGGTCGCGGCGCGGACGAGCGGCGCCACCCGCGCCGGCTCGATGCGCGCCTCGCGGTAGCGCACCTGCTGCCAGTACGGTGAATCCGGCACGGTCTTCGACTCGTACGACAGGATGCGCGGCAGCTCGGGGGCAAGGCCGCCGTAGTCCACCTCGAGGATCGGCAGCACCGCGAACCCGTCGTCCGGGTTACCGATCAGGCCGACGGCGTACTCCGTGCCGGCGAGGAACTCCTGCACTAGCGCGTCCCGCCCCGGCAGCTCCTGCCGCAGGCGATCCAGGTACGCCCGCGCCGCACGCGCATCCTGCACGAGGGCGTCGCTGGTGATGCCGACGCTGCCGTCGCCCGTATTGGGCTTGATCAGCGCCGGGTAGGAAACGGGCGGGAGGGCGCGCGCGTCACAACCGGGCACGAACGCCTCCGCGGGAACCGGGATCCCGTGGGCGCTCGCCACGGCTCGCACCGCAGCCTTGTCGTAGCAGCACGCCAGGCAGGCGGGCGGCGATCCACTGTACGGGACCTGGAGCATCTCCAGGAGGGCGGGCACGTGGAGCTCGCGGCTCGCCACGTTGCCGAATCCCGTGTCGCAGAGATTGAGGACGAAGGCCGGCGGATCGCTCGTCAGTCGGGCGATCAGCCGCGTGTGGTCGTCGAGGTACGAGAAGCGATACGCCGGCAGCCCCGTGAGGGCCGCCTTCATGCGCGCGACGGCTTCCAGATCCTCGGGGCTGTAGCGGGCGTTCGCCTTGGTCACGTCCGGCAGGCGTGGATCGCCGATGATCACGGTCACATCGGGGAAGTGTGAGAAGTGTGGCGCGGTGGCCGGGTCGCTCATGGTCTCGGCTGTGGGAGGGCATGAACGTCGGCGGCGCCGCTCGGCGCCACCCTCCCATCCCACGCAGCTCGTACCTCATGGTTGCACGGCCATCGGCGATGTTTCGAGCACAGCCGCGGACCGGCGCATCTTTTTCGGCCTGACCTTCAGTTGCGCAGCGACCCCAGGTGCCGCTCGACCTCCTCGAGCCCTGCCAGGCACGCGCTCCCCGGCGCCAGCCCCCCGGGACAGCGCTGCCACTCGGAGAGGAGCGCCTCGCGCGCGAACGGGGCGGCGTGGTGGTAGTAGGCGACGAACAAGCCGCTCGCGTCCTCGGCAGCCTTGACGGAACCGGCCGTCGGCTCGGCGCCGGCGCCGGCGCCGAACAGCGCTACCAGGCCGCGCAGGATGGAGCGCGCGTGCTCGGATTGCGACAGCTGGAGATGCCGCTCCAGCAGGTCCACGAGCGCCGGCGAGCCGGGGTCCCGCGCGCTCCACTCCGCCATCAGGGTCACGCACAGCTTGAGGCTGTACTCGCACGTCTCCTCCACCGCCCGCCGGTGCAGACCCTCCGGCAGACTGCCGCCGTAGCGCGCGGCATAGCGGCGCAGGAGCGACTGCTCTCGGCCGATCGTCGCCGCCGCGTGCTGTACCAGAGCTGGAAGCTGCCCGCGGTCGCCGCGGAAGAAGGCGCGGGCCGCCTGATGATTGAGCACCGGACGGAGAAGGGTGTGCACGGGATCGGTCCAGCTCACCCCGTTGACCACGCCGAGCGGGTAGATCTCCCGCGCCAGGAGACTCACGAAGTCGGGCACGCCGGCGCGGGCAAAGGCGATCCGGAAATCAGGCCGATCGAAGCGACGCTCCAGCTGCTCGAGGTCGAGGACCGCGTCTCCCCCCATCCCGAGGAGCACGATGTCGCCCTGGAGCATGTGCCACACCGCGACGCGCTCGAACACCGACGCGAAGGTGTGAAAGATCAGCCCGAGCGTGGACGTGTCGATCTCGTACAGGTGAATCCACTGGGCGAAGACACCCCCGGATGTGAGCCGCTGCCGCGCGAGCTCGAGAAACTCGCGGCTGAAGAGCATCTCGACCCCGGCAACCCACGGGTTGCTGGGCTCCGATGCAATGATGTCGTAGCGCGCGTCGGCGCGCCGGAGCGACCGATATGCGTCCGCGGCGACCAGCACGACCTTCGGGTTGAGTGACGCGCCGAGGTTGCCATAGTCGAAGAGCGGCGCTGCCTCGAGCACGCCGCGGGAGATCTCGGCCACCTCGACGCGGCGCGCGCACTCGAGAGTGGCGAGCTCGCCCGCGGTCACCCCCGTCCCGTAGCCGATGACAAAGCTCCGCTCGCAGCTCTCCGCCACCAGGGCCGGGAGGAGCGCCACTAGTGACATAGTGACGTAGTCGGCGGGAATCTCTCCTTCGGACTTCCCGTTCACCCGCACCGACCGCGCGAGCCCGGGTGCCCCGTCCTTGCGCTCCCAGACCGCGACCGACGCCGCCGGGTCATCGGTATAGAACGCGATGTCGATGCCCCGACGCGCCAGGTCGGCCATGGCGTCGGCTCCCTGTGCTGCCTCTGCCAGGGCTTCTCGCTGGCGAAAGAGACCCGTCGACAACCGCAGCGGGTCCCAGGGCGCCATGAGACAGATCGTGCCGATCATTGCGATGCCGCCGATCCCGTTCACGAGCGCCTGATGGCGGGGAAGCAGCGTCCACCCGAGCACCACCGTGCCGAGCACCAGCGCGGCGACGGTGATGCGGTAGACATGGTGCAGATCGAGCCACAGCAGCAGCGCGTAGCCGCCGAGAAGCGCACCGAGGAGGGAGCCGACCGTGTTCCAGCTGTACAGGCGACCGGCGACGTCGCCCAGCTCGCCGAAGCGCTGGCGCAGCACGCCGAAGAGCATGGGCAGCAGTGCCCCCGCGAGCCCGATCGGGAGCGCGAAGATGCCGAGGAACACTCCAAACGCCGCCAGGTAGTAGGGATAGAAGTCGGCGTCCGACCGCCCGAAGAGCAGCCGGAAACGATAGGCCCAGTACGGAGCATCGTCGAGCCGTCCGTAGAAGGCAATGAGCGCGACCACGAGAATCCAGAGCACGGCGACGACGGCGCTCGGGCGGATGTGACGGAACGCCGAAACGGCGAAGCTGCCGAGCGCGATGCTCAGCACGAAGGTCGAGACCACCATGGAGAAGGTGAAATGTGAGGAGCCGAGGGCAAGTCCGGCGAGCCGGATGAGCACCGTCTGCAGCGCCATCATCGCGAAGCCCGCCAGCAGCGCGACGCCTGCGTAGGCGGCGAACCGTGGCACCTCGGCATCCGCCGCGGTCGCCTCCACGGCGCCGGATGCTCCCGCGGATCGGCCGAGCCCGAGCATGACGAACGTCGCCCCGGCCAGCAGGTTGATGATCCCCATGCTCCAGACGACGCCGACGAGTCCCAGCTGCGGGATGAGCACGAACCCGGCGGCGGCGGCACCGAGGAAGGCGCCCGCGGTATTGAACCCATAGATCAGCGCGTGAACACGCATCGCATCGTCCAGGCTGCGGGCGAGCGCCTGTGTCAGCACGGGAATCGTGCCGCCCATGAGCACCGTCGGCGGCCCGATCAGCAGCGCCGTGAGGAAGACGTCGGAGAGAAACCCGACGGCAGGCGGGGCATGCGGCATCACCGCCGCCAGGCGCTGGACCGCGGCGAACGACCACGGGAAGAGGAGCGCCAGAACACCGATCGTTGCCTCGGCGGCCCCGTACAGAAGCAGCAGGGACCGTGGCGCGCCGCCGCCCGACCGGCCCGCGATCGTGCGGGTCTGCCACGCGAAGAGCCGGTAGCCCAGCGCGAGGCCGCCGAGATAGATCCCGAGAATGGTCGCCGTGGCCTCGCTGTCGGAGCCGAGGAGCGTGGTGAGGTAGCGTTGCCAGCATACCTCGTAGACGAGCCCGCTGAAGCCCGTCAGGGCGGTCAGAATCAGCGCGACGCTACGAAGCAAGGGTGCGGCCCGCCCTGGTGCTCGATGCCTGAGACTTGCTGGCTGCTGACGCTGGCGCGGAGCGGCGCCGACCGCGGCACACGGCCGTCGAACGTCCGAAATCGCCTGCTGCTTACCAGAAAGCCCCGCGTCCGGAAAAGACGCCGGCTAACCCTTGTTCCCGCCACAGCGACTGTCGTAGGGTCCCGAGCCATGAACGACGACCATCTGGCCTTCCTCGACGCCACGGCCCAGGCCGATCTGGTCCGCCGTCGCGAGATACGACCCGCCGAGCTCGTCGAGGCGTCCATCGCCCGCATCGAGCGTCTGAACCCGACGCTCAACGCCGTCATCCACCCCCTCTTCGAGAAAGCGCGCGCTCAGGCTTCCGCCGCCGATCTCCCCGACGGGCCCTTTCGCGGCGTGCCCTTCCTCATGAAGGACATGTTCGGGTACACGGCGGGGGATCCCTACCACATGGGTCTCCGCCTGCTCCGCGACCGGAACTTCGTCACGCCCCACGACACGTACCTGGCAGCCAAGCTGCGGGCGAGCGGGTTGATCTTCCTGGGCCGCACCAACACGCCGGAGCTCGGCACCCTGCCGACCACCGAGCCCGACGCGTATGGTCCGAGCCGCAATCCGTGGGACATCGGCCGGACTACCGGGGGCTCGAGTGGTGGCTCGGCGGCGGCGGTCGCCTCCGGGATGGTCGCGGCGGCACACGCCAACGACGGCGGGGGCTCGATTCGCATCCCGGCGAGCGCCTGCGGCCTCGTCGGTCTCAAACCCTCACGCGGTCGGACGTCGTTCGGTCCGGACGTCGGTGAGGCCTTCGGCGGCCTCGTGGCTGAAGGCGTCGTCAGTCGGTCGGTGCGCGATACCGCGGCGCTTCTCGATGTGATCGCCGGTCCGATGCCCGGCGACCCCTACACGGCGCCACCGCCGCCAGAGCCCTTCCTCGCCGCGATCGCTACAGATCCCCGGCGCCTGCGCATCGGCGTCCTCACCACGTCCCCCTGCGGTATTTGTGCGACCGACCCCGATTGCGTCGCCGCCGCCGAGGCGACGGCGCGACTCCTCGAATCCCTCGGGCACGACGTTGCGATCTCGCATCCCGCTGCGCTCGACGAGCCCGAGATGTGGCAACACTTCACCGTCATGTACGCCACCCACCATGCGCGGCTTCACGACCTCCTCGCGGTCCTGACGGACGTTCGCCTCGGTCCGAGCGACGTGGACGCGATCAACTGGACCCTTGCCGAGATGGGACGCACGCTGAGCGCCGCGCAGTATATCTTCACACTCGACTGGCTCCACGGCTACGGACGACGCATGGCGAGCTGGTGGCGGGACGGCTTCGATCTCCTCCTCACGCCCACCCTGACGGAGCCGCCACCCGCGCTCGGCACCTTCGCACCGGCGCCCGAGGATCCGACCGCCGCCGGCTTCCGCGCGCAGCAGTTCGCGAGCTTCACCTTGCCGTTCAACATGACGGGCCAGCCGGCAATCTCCCTGCCCTTGCACTGGAACGCCGACGGCCTGCCCATCGGGGTTCAGCTCGTGGCGGCCTACGGACGTGAGGATCTGCTGCTCAGCATCGCCGCCGAGCTGGAGCGCGCCAGCGGGTGGGCCGAGCGGCGGCCGCGCATGCGGGCGTGAGCCTAGCCTAGCCGGCGGTCTCTCGCCGAGGCGCGTCGCGACCGAAGCGAAGCACTTCGGCGGCCGCCGCGGCATTGCGAACGCGTACGATCCGCCCCTGCGTGCAGATCTCGCGGCAGCGCTTGGTGATGGCCCTCGTCACCACGTCCCCCCCTTCGTGACTCTGGCACACGGCGGTGATTCCACAGTCAACATGATCGTGTCCACAACTTTGCTTACTATGCTCCAGAAGGCGGCATATGTCTATCAAAACGAAGATTGTTGGCCCACGAGGAAAAAATGCATATGCATGCGCATGGCCTGTGGATATTTTATTTTTCCTCTTGACTGAATCGGAAGTTACGTGGCAGAGTCAACGAAATAGTCGGACCTGGCTCACAGTGATCTGTGGCGAATATATACTGCATTGTCGTATTTTATGACAAGTATTCTGTTAGCCCTATGTTGTGAGCTCCTGACACGCTGACGCGACGACGCAGGAGGTTGTCCCATGGAAAAGGGGCGATGGGCTCGCCTGGAAGCGAAGCAGGTATTCTTCGTGTGCCACGCCTTCATCGAGCTGAAGAAGAATACCGAGTGGATCGCGGAACGATTCGAGGAAAAATTCGAGCAGAAGCTGAACCGCACGCAGGTCTACGACGTGATCCGCGAGGGCGTGGCCCGCGGGCAGATCGTGCTGATCCCGCCGCTCGACGAGAAGCTGACGCAGCGCCTGCATGACCACGTGGTGCAGGCGAGGAAGATGTGGGGCGCGACCGGGAGATCCCGCGCGGTCCACCGGGACAAGGTGATCGAGGTCGTGTCACAGGCCTCGGAGGCGACGCCCCTGCCGGTAGCGGCCGCAGCCGCCAAGATGGCTCTGGACGTCATCACCCGCACGTACGACAAGCTGGTCGCGGCAGCGCTCCAGCGCCAGTCCGAATCCGACGCGGACGTGGCCGTGCACGTAGGGTTCTCCGGAGGTGGAACGACGAATCTGGTGGCCCGTTACCTCGCCGAGCGGCTACGGGCGGTCTTGAACCCCCCGCGACTCGTGCTCCACGCGCTCACCTCCGGGTTCAACGTCAGCGAGCCCGAGAACGCCGCGGGATCGTTCTTCAGCTACTTCCAGGGGATTCGCAACGTCTCCTTCTGGGGCCTGTTCGCGCCGCCGTACGTGAAGAAGGAGGACTGGGACAGGACGCTCGAGCTCGTCGGCGTTCGGGAGTCCTTCGCCGAGAAGCACAAACTCCACGTCATCATCACGGCGCTGGCCTCCGCCCGCGATCCCCATGGTGAGCTCAACCGCTTCATGGAGCTGAATGAAGAGCACGGTCCACAGACGCGCACCATTCTCGATGACGAGGAAAAGCGCGTCGGTGATGTCATGTACCGCCCGTTCAGCGCCTCAGGGCCCATCACCAAGCGGGTCGGCATTCGCGCCGTCACGCTGTTCGAACCCGCCGAGCTGGTTGCGTTCGCCGCCGAGGAGAACAAGGCGGTCATCCTGGTCGCCGGGCCATGCGCCGATCCGAGTTGCCGCCGTAGCCGCGGTGATGCCTTGCTTCCGCTCCTCGACGAACCGTCCCTCGATGTGTGGAGTCATCTCGTGACCGACGACGTCACCGCCACCGAGTGCGTGGGGCCGGAATTCCGTAAGCGCGCCTGAAAGGCACGGCACGACCGTGTAGCACCCGAGATCGGCGCGCCGCGTCCGCCACCAGTACCGGATCGTGCTCCCGGACCAGTTGTTGGTGATCGTGCCGTCGGCGGTCTTGTACCAGCTCCTGTCGGTCGTCGCCCACACCGTGGCCCGGAGCTCCTCCTGGAGGCGCGCGTTGTACGTCTCCATGACGTCGTGCCGGAGGTCCATGTACTTGAGGTCGCGCGCGACGAGCTGCTCGATGCAGTCGATGATGTAGCGCACCTGACACTCGATCATGAAGATGATCGAGTTGTGGCCGAGGTTGGTGTTCGGCCCGTATGTCAGAAAGAGATTCGGGAATCCCGCGACGGTGATCCCGAGGAATGCGCGCGCACCGTGGCGCCACTCGGCGTGCAGCGACCTGCCGTTCAGTCCCTCGATCTCCATCGGCGCCAGGAACGAGGTGGAATCGAACCCGGTGGCCAGGATCACGGCATCCACCGGCCGCGTCTGCCCGTCTCGCGTGACGACCGCGGCCTCGGTGAAGCCATCGATGCCGCTGGTGACGAGCTCGACGTTCCGACGCCCGAGGGCCTGATAGTAGTCGTCCGAGATCAGAATGCGTTTGCCGCCGATGGGGTAGTCGGGCGTGAGCACGTCACGCGTGCGGGGGTCTGCCACGTGCGCGCTCAGATTGTCGGCGGCGCGCCGCGTGACGTGCCTGGCAGCGAACCGGTTGCGGCGAAAGAGTGGCCACTGCATCTCGTACTGCAGCCAGATCCACCAGCGATAGAGGCGCGCGAGCAGGCGATGCCGGGCGAACCGCCGCTTCTCCCGTTCGGTGTAAGCGCGATCCCCGCGCGGCACCATCCAGTTGGCGCTGCGCTGGAACACGTGAAGCTGCCGCACGACCGGCGCGATCTGGGGGATGAACTGGATCGCGCTCGCGGCGTTGCCGACGACCGCGACGGTCCTCCCCGTGAGGTCGTACGTGTGGTCCCAGCGCGCGGAGTGGAAGGACTTGCCCCGAAAGCGATCGAGCCCCGGAAGACGGGGAACGACGGGGCGATTGAGCTGGCCAGTCGCGCTCACGAGGACGTCGGCGGCGATCTCCTCTCCGGCGGTCGTGCGAAGCGTCCATCGACCCTGCTCGGCGTCAAAACGCGCGCCCGCGATCTCGGTGTCGAAGCGGATGTGCGGCAGGAGGCGGTGCTTCCGCGCGCAATGCTCCATGTAGGCGAGGATCTCGGACTGGGGCGCCCACTTCCGCGACCAGTTGGTCCCCTGCTCGAACGAGAAGCAATACGCGAACGCGGGCACGTCGCACGCGGCGCCGGGGTAGGTGTTGTCGCGCCAGGTGCCGCCGAGCTGCGCGGCCTTCTCGAAGATCGTGAACGAGTGAATGCCGGCACGCTTGAGCTGGATACCGAGGCAGAGGCCCGAGAAGCCGGCGCCGATGATTGCGATGCGCCGCTCCGCCGCCTGCGGGTTCGCCATGATGCTCGCCTCCGCTCCTCGGAGGAGACTACTCCAAGGAGGCACGCGCAGGGAATAGGCCCACAAGGAATAGGCGCATGCGTATTGGTGTGGCGTGTGGTCTCAGACCATCACGGCGCGTCCCGTCGAGGAGGACGCCGACTACACACACGTGTAAACCGCGTCGATGAGGGCGCGCGTGCGCGGGCTCTGCCAGCGCGGGCCCATGTCGCTCGTCACGTACCCGAGAGCGACCTCGGCCTCGGGATCGCAGAAGCCGAGGCCGCCGCCGGCCCCGAAGTGCCCGAAGGCCCCGGCGTTCGGCCCGAGCGGGCGCTCGGGCTGCGTGAGCTGGAAGCCAAGGCCGAAGCGCGACGGCCGCCGGACGACCAGATCGGGTCCGGACGAATGCTCCACGACCGCCGCCCGGAGGACGGGTGCGGCGAGCACGTGCACACCGTCGATCGCGCCCCAGCGCGCCAGCGCCGCATACACGCGCGCGACCCCGCGGGCGGTGCCGTGGCCGTTCGTCGACGGCATCTCCGCGGCGCGCCACGCGGCGCTGTTCACCCAGCCGGCGCCGGAGATCCCGGGCGGATTGCAGTAGGTATTCCAGCGCATCAGGTCGTCCTCCGCGAGCGGCGGGGTAGCCGGAATTTCGCCGACCTCGGGCCACGGAACCTCGGCGACGCGGCCATGCTCGGAGGCCGGCAGGCCGATGTGCACGTCGGCGCCGAGCGGCCCGGCGATCTCGGTTCGCAGCATCGATCCGAGCGTCGCGCCCGTGACGCGCCGGACCACTTCCCCGACGAGATAGCCGAACGTGTTCACGTGGTAGCCGTGCGCCGTCCCGGGCGGCCACCATGGCGCCTGCCGCTCGAGCGCCCGGGTCATCACGGCCCAGTCGAGCATGGCGCCGTCCGGGAGCGGCTCACGCACCGCGGGTAGCCCGGCCCGATGCGAGAGCACCTGGCGCAACGTGATCGCCTCCTTGCCGGCTTCGGCGAACGCGGGCCAATAGTGCGCGACGGGCACGTCGAGGTCGACGAGACCACGCTCGACGAGCCCGTGTACGCACACGGCGCTGAGACCCTTGCCGACCGAGAAGAAATTGACCAGCGTGTCCTGCCGCCACGGGCGGCGCCGGGCGCCGTCCGCCCATCCGCCCCACAGATCGACGACGAACCGGCCGCCGACCGCGACGGCGACGGCCGCCCCCAGCTCGCCGCGTTCGGCGAAGTTCGCCGCGAAGGCGTCGCGGACTGCGGCGAAGCGGCGATCGCAAACCCCGTCGATGGACGGTGACTCGGTAGGTGTCGTGCTCATCGGTGCTCGACGCTATGTCGCTGCCCGATCCCGCGGACGCGCCAGCGACGCCACCGCCTCGACGGCGTCGGCGTTCTGCGTGAGCAGCGTTCGTGCCTCCGCAGCCATCGAGGCATTCAAGGTCGTGCTCGGCCATCGTGCGACGATGCGCTCGGCCCATTGCGACCAGCGCAGTGTCGTCTCCATCACCTCGATGAGATATCGGTCCACGATGGCGATCACGTGGGCGCGCTCCGGAAAGCGAGGGCCCTGGTCGGCCAGCTCTCGCACCAGCCCGCGGCCGAGGCCGGCTCCTTGCACGACGTCCTCGTGAATCCTCCGGATGTTGGTCAACAGTTGCTCCTTGCTGCCGAAATCGCCGTAGACCACCTTGATCATGCTTTCGAACTCGAGGAGAAATCCGGCTCCCGGCTGATCGAGCCAGCGCCGGAGGGCGCGCCGGCCTGCGGGCGTGATGGCGTAGACGGTACGCCGGCGTCCTCCGTTGCGCGCCGGTCGTGTCTGCCGCGCCTGGTGTTTGCGTACGCTGCGGACCTTGCCCACCTGGTCCGCGCGCATCGTGGCCAGGCCGTGGGCAACCAGGCTTTTCGGCTCCTCGTAGAGCTTGCTCTCGGCGCGCGGCCAGATGAGACGGATGTTGCTGCGCTTCATCTGCTCCACCAGGTCGTAGGCGGACCGCGCCCGGACCGCCAGGAGCCCCAGAATCGCATACGAGGTCGTGGTGAGGCGCCGCATGGCCTTGACACTACTACTCCCTTTGGGAGTAAAACAAGAGCCTCGACACTCCCACGGGGAGCCCGCAGCAGGAGGTCGGATGAATGCCGTGCGCTACGAGACCGATGGCCCCGTCACGATCGTCACGCTCGACCGCCCGGACGTCCGCAACGCCGTCGACCGGCCGACCGCCGAGGCGCTTGCCGACGCGTTCCGTCGTTTCGATGGCGACGACTCCGCGAGCGTGGCCGTGCTGACCGGAGCGAACGGCACCTTCTGCGCCGGCGCCGACCTGAAGGCGATCACCGGAGGCAACGGCAACCGCGTCGTCGAGGACGGGGACGGTCCGCTGGGTGTGTCGCGCATGCTGCTGTCGAAGCCGACGATCGCCGCGGTCGAAGGTTACGCCGTCGCCGGCGGGCTCGAGCTGGCACTGTGGTGCGATCTGCGCATCGCCGCCGAAGACGCCGTCTTCGGCGTGTTCTGCCGCCGTTGGGGCGTGCCGCTCATGGACGGCGGGACCGTGCGGCTCGCGCGGCTCATCGGCCACAGCCACGCGCTCGATATGATCCTCACCGGCCGGGGCGTCTCGGGCGCGGAAGCCTTGCGAATGGGACTCGCGAACCGCCTCGTTCCCGCGGGAACGACCCGGGAGGCCGCGGTCGCGCTCGCCAAGGACATCGCCAAGTTCCCGCAGGGCGCCTTGCGCAACGATCGGCTTTCCTCGTACGAGCAATGGCCGCTGGGGCTCGAGGCGGCGCTGAACGTGGAGTTCCACCACGGCATGCGAGTCGTCCAGTCCGGCGACATGTTCGGCGGGCTCGAGCGCTTCACCAAGACCGTCGGCCATCACGGCGCGTTGCGCCACGTCGTCCTCGGCACGCCGATGCTGCCGCCCTTCCCGGCGGAGATGGAGACGGTGCTGTTCGGCATGGGCCGCTTCTGGGGCGCCGAGCGCCGGTTCTGGCAGGCCGACGGCGTGTATACGACAGCGGTCGGCCATGCCGGCGGCGACGCACAGAGCCCCACATCCGAAGCCGTCGCGTCGGGTCGCACGGGGCACACGCAGGTGGTGCGCGTGGTCTTCGACCCGCGCAAGACGAGCTTCGAGACCTTGCTGCGTCTCTTCTGGGAGGGCCACGACCCCACCCAGGGCCCGCGCCAGGGCGACGACGTCGGAACGCAGTACCGCTCGGTCATCTACTGGTCCTCGGACGCGCAGCGGCGGGCGGCAGAGGCTTCACGCGACGCGTACGGACGCGCGCTGGCCGCCGCGGGTCGCGGCGCGATCACCACCGAGATCGCGCGAGCGCCGGAGTTCCATTGTGCCGACGACGCGCAGCAGCAGTATCTGGCGAAAAACCCCGGCGGCTATGGCGGGCTCAGCGGGACGGGGGTCCGGTACGACACCGGAGGCCCCCCATGAATGGCGAGTCGGGAGATAGGGAACGCTTCGAGGGGCTTCTCACGTCCAATCGATCCAGCGCTCCGCCGGTGTAAGGAGAACACCATGCAGCCACGATCCTCGCTGCACGTCGATGCCATCAAGCTCGGTGACGTGGATTTCTGGTCGCTGCCGATGGAGGACCGCGAGGGCGCGTTCGTCACGCTGCGTCGCGAGCGCCCGATGTCCTTCCACGAGGAGCCCGAGGTCCCCGGGCTCGGCCGGGGTCCCGGGTTCTGGGCCGTCACGCGGCACGCCGACGTTCTCACGGTGAGCCGCAACCCCGAAACGTTTTCCTCTGCACGCCACGGCGTGAACCTGGTCGATCAACCGCCCGAGTTCAACGAGTTCTTCGGCTCCATGATCGTCATGGATGACCCGCGCCATGCGCGGCTGCGGCGCATCGTCTTTCGCGGCTTCACGCCGGCCATGTTGCGCAAGGCCCAGGCCAACGTGGAGCGCGCCGCGAGCGACATCATCGACGACGTCATCGACACGGGACACTGCGACTTCGTCACCGAGATCGCGGCGGCCCTGCCGCTGCGGATCATCTGCGAAATGATGGGCATTCCGGCGAGCGACTACCGCTACGTCTTCGATCGCACCAACGTGATCCTCGGCGCGGCCGATCCCGAGTACGTCGCCGACCTGGCCAACGCCGTTCCCGCGATCCTGCAGGCGGGCCAGGAGCTGGCTGCTCTGGTTGGCGAGCTCGCCCGGTTCCGGCACGAGCATCCCACGGATGACCTGACCTCCGCGCTGATCCACGCCGACGTCGAGGGCGAGCGCCTCACCGAGCAGGAGATCGGCTCGTTCTTCATCCTCCTCGTCGTGGCGGGTAACGAGACGACGCGCAATGCGATCAGCCACGGGATGAAGGCACTCTGCGACTATCCCGATCAGCGTCGCGCCTGGATGGCGGACTTCGAGGCGATCGCGCCGACCGCAGTCGAAGAGGTCGTTCGCTGGGCGACCCCGGTCGTTCACTTCCGCCGCACCGCCACGCGCGACACCGAGATCGGCGGGCAGCAGATCCGTGACGGCGAGAAGGTGGTCATGTGGTACAACTCGGCGAACCGCGACGAGGCAGTGTTCGAGGATCCCTACCGCTTCGAGGTCCGCCGCACGCCCAACGAGCACGTCGGGTTCGGCGGACCGGGGCCACACTTCTGCCTCGGTGCCCACCTGGCCCAGCGCGAGATAACGGTGATGTTCCGGGACCTCTTTCGACGCCTGCCGGATCTCCAAATCACCGGCGCCGCCGAGCCGCTGCAATCGCTCTTCATCAACGGCCTCAAGCACATGCCATGTGAGTTCACCCCGGGCGGCGGCGGCCGCGCGCGCTGAGCGCCTTGCGAGGACGCCGAGCAACGCGCCGATTCTCACTCGGGCACGGACCGACTCGTTGGCGGTCTCCCCCCCGCAGCATGCGGGCTCGCCGTGCGACGAGGCGCCGTACCGCGGCCAAGCCCGGTCCGGGCGCTTCGCCGGTTAGAACGTCGTTGTGCCTATCGCCTGCAGGGTGGTAGGCAATGAGCGAGGGGACGGCAATCCCACGATGCGCCGATGACCTGCTCTGTCTGCCGACACGAGAATCCCAACGACGCGGCCTTCTGCGCGGCGTGCGGCGCTCGCTTCTGTCGGGCGTGCGCGCGTGCCAACACGCCGGACAGCCGGTTCTGCAACGGCTGCGGGCAGCGCCTCGGAGAGACGCGTGCGGCGCCGCCGCCGATCGAACCGCGCACCTACACGCCGCCGCACCTGGCCGAGAAGATCCTTGCCTCCCGTGCCGCCCTCGAAGGCGAGCGCAAGCAGGTCACGGTGCTCTTCGCCGACGTGAAAGGCTCGATGGAGCTGGCGGAGCAGCTCGACCCGGAAGCGTGGCACGGAGTCCTGGACCGCTTTCTCCAGCTCCTCGCCGAGGGCGTGCATCGCTTCGACGGCACCGTGAACCAGTACACCGGCGACGGCATCATGGCGCTCTTCGGGGCGCCGATCGCGCACGAGGATCACGCCCAGCGGGCCTGCTGGGCCGCGCTCCACCTCCGTGAGAAGCTGCGCAGCTATGCGCACGACGTGAAGCGCGAGCGCGGGGTCGCGCTGTCGGTGCGCATGGGCCTCAACTCGGGCGAGGTCGTCGTCGGCAAGATCGGCGACGACCTGCGCATGGACTACACGGCGCAAGGGCACACGGTCGGGCTTGCGCAGCGCATGGAGCAGCTCGCCGATCCGGGGAGCATCTATCTCGCGCCGGAAACCGCCCGCCTCGCCGACGGCTACGTTCGCCTGCGTGACCTCGGCGCGTTCGCGGTCAAGGGCGTGCGCGACCCGGTGCGCGTCCACGAGCTCGAGGGTCCGGGCGCGGTGCGCACGCGGCTCGATGTGTCGCGGGCGCGGGGCTTCTCCCGGTTCGTCGGCCGCGCCGACGAGATGGCAGCGCTCGAGACCGCCCTCGGGCGCACCCTCGACGGCCACGGCCAGATCGTCGGCGTCGTGGCCGAGGCCGGCACCGGGAAGAGCCGGCTCTGCCTCGAGTTCGCCGAGCGCTGCCGCGCCGCCCGCGGGCTCGCCGTCAACGAGGGCCACTGCGTCGCGCACGGGAAGACGATCCCGTTCCTCCCCGTGCTCGAGCTCCTGCGCCACATCCACGGGATCACCGAGCGCGACACGCCTCAGGCCGCACGCGAGAAGATCGCCGGGCGGCTGCTCCTGCTCGACGAGGGATTGCGCGACAGCTTGCCGATCGTCTTCGACTTCCTCGGCGTGCCCGACCCCGAGCGCCCGCTCCCTCCCATCGATCCCGAGGCCCGCCAGCGCCGCCTGCTCGCGATCTTGCGGCAGGCGGTGCAGGCGCGCAGCCGCCGCGAGGCTGCGGTGGCGTGGATCGAGGATCTCCACTGGCTCGACGCGGCGAGCGCGCCCTACGTCGAGACGCTGGCCGAAGCGGTCGCCGGGACACGCACGCTTCTCCTCGCGACCTTCCGCCCTGAGTTCCACGCCCGCTGGATGCAGCGGTCCCACTACCAGCAGCTGCCCCTCCTGCCGCTGCGGGAAGACGCCACCGCCGAGCTGCTGCGCGAGCTGCTCGGCCCGGATGCATCGGTCACGAGGCTCGTCGCGCGCATCGCCGAGCGCGCCGCCGGCAACCCGTTCTTCGCCGAGGAGCTGGTGCAGACGCTGGCCGAGCACGGCGCGCTCGCGGGCGAGCGTGGCGCCTACCGGCTCGTTCAACCGGTCGATACCGTCATGATGCCGCCGACGGTGCAGGCGGTGCTGGCCGCACGCATCGATCGCCTGCCGGAGCGCGAAAAGGACGTGCTCCAGGCCGCGGCAGTCATCGGCAGGGAGTTCTCCGAGTCGGTGGTTCGACAGGTAGCGGCGCCGACGGCAGGCGACCTCGGATCGGCACTGGCGAACCTCACCAGCGCGGAGCTGGTGTATGAGGCCGCGGTTTTTCCGGAGGCGGTGTACGCCTTCAAGCATCCGCTCACCCAGGAAGTGGCATACGGGACCCAGCTCGTGGAGCGGCGGCGGCACGTGCACGCGGCGGTGGCGCGCGCGATCGAAGGAGCGGATTCGACCAAGCTCGACGAGCGCGCAGCGCTCGTCGCGCACCACTGGGAGGCCGCCGGCGAGGCGCTCGTGGCGGCGACGTGGCACCAGCGCGCCGCCGAGTGGGTCGGCCTTCAGGACCGAGCGGAGACGCTGCGCCATTGGCAGAAGGTCCGCACTCTCGTGACGCCGTTCCCCGAGTCGCCGGAGACGCGCGCGCTCGGCGTCATGGCGTGCGACGCGATGCTGCTGCACGGGCTGTTCGCCGCGCAGACCGACGAGGAGGCCGCCGCGCTCTTCGCCGAAGGGATGGAGCTCGCCACACGCCTGGATGGGGCGGCGCCGCGCATTCGCCTGCTGCTGCGTCTCGGGGTGCGATATGGGCTGACCGGAGCAATCGACGAAGCGAAGACGCCGCTGGCGGAGGCCTGGCGCCTTGCCGACGAGACCGACGACCCGATTCTGCAGTTCCTCGTACGCTTTTCGAGCACTGGGTGGCTGATCAGCAGCGGTCGCTTCGCGGAGGCTCTGCCGCTCATCGACGAGCTCGAGATGCGCTGCGGGCGCGATCCGGAGTTCGGGGCAACCTTCACGCGCTTCAGCCCCTATGGGTACCTCCTCGCGCAGCGCGCTGGGGCCTTGGTGGAGCAGGGACGGCCTCTCGAGGCACTGCGGGAATCCGGGAACGCCCTGGAGATCGCCCGCGCGCGCCGCGATCCCGAGATGATCCTGTTTCCATCGCTCATGGCGGTGGCCGCGTGCGACATCCTGGACGACGCGCCCGGAGCGATGGGGTACGTCCGCGAGGGGGCGGTGGCCGTAGAGTCCGGCGGGGAGGGGGTGCGTCAGATGTTCCTCGTCTCGCTCGGGCGTGCCCACCTCCTGGCTCGGGAGTGGCGCGAGGCAGCGACGGCCCTCGAGCAGGCACTCGCCCTGACCCGCGAGCGGCGAACCGGCATCACCATAGAAGGGATGATCCTCTGGTGCCTGGCCGAGGCATTGCTCGGTGCGGGCGACCTCGGCGGCGCGCGGGAGCGCGCGGAAGAAGCCGTCACCGCCAGTCGGCGCCGCGGCACCCGCGTCATCGAGGTGGCCGCGCTCCTCGCTCGCGCCCGGGTTGCGATCGCCGCGGGCAATGCGACGTCTGCCGCCGAGCGGGATCTCGTCGACGCGATGGCGCGCGTCGACGAGACCGGCGCAAACCGCTACCGGCCGCTCATCCACGTCGAACGGGCACGGCTCGCACGACTTCGGGGCGACGAGCCGGCGCGCGAGCGCGAGCTGCGCGAGGCGTGCCGGCTGTTCGCCGAGATGGGGGCGACGGCCCGTTCCGCTCGGATCGAATCGGAGCTAGGGTCATGATCGGCACCGGGCCGCACCGCGTGCGCCGTGGAGGGCAGGTACGATGACAACGGCAACGTATCCGATCATCTCGGCCGACTCGCACGTCACCGAGCCCCCGAACACCTACACCGACCACATCGACCCAGCGTGGCGCGACCGCGCGCCGCGGCTCCAGCACATCGAGGGCGCTGGCGACGTGTTCTTCATCGACGGCATGAAGCTGCCGGTCCCGATGGGGATCGTTGCCGCCGCGGGCAAGCCGGCCGAGGAGATCCGCTTGATGGGCACGCGCTTCGAGGAACTGCACCGCGGCGGCTGGGATCCCGCGGCACGGCTTGCCGACCAGGATCGCGACGGCGTCGCCGCCGAGGTGATCTATCCCACGGTCGGCATGGCGATCTGCAATCACCGCGACCCCGACTACAAGAAAGCGTGCTTCGACGCCTACAATCGCTGGCTCGCGGAATACTGCGCGGTGGCTCCGACGCGCCTCCTCGGCGCCGGGCAGACGGCGATGCGCACGCCGGCCGAGGGCATCCGCGACCTGGAGACGATCAAGGCGTTCGGGTTGCGCGGGGTGATGATGCCCGGGCAGCCGGTCGTCGAGGACTACGACTCGCCGGCGTACGACGAGTTCTGGGAAGCGGCGATCGCCCTCGAGCTGCCGCTCTCCTTCCACATCCTCACCACGCGCGAGACGACGCCGGTGCGCGGCCCGCGCATGAACGCCTTTCTTTCCGTAATCCGGAGCTGCCAGGACATCCTGGGCACGCTCGTGCTCGGCGGCGTCTTCGAGCGCCATCCGCGGCTGCGCGTCGTGTGCGTCGAGGCCGACGCCGGCTGGGTGCCGCACTTCATGTATCGCATGGACCACGCCTGGAAGCGGCACCGGAACTGGCTGCCGCCCGGGCAGGCGCTCTCCAAGCTGCCGTCGAGCTACTTCGCCGAGGGCATCTACACGACCTTCCAGGACGACTGGGTGGCGTTCCGTTGCGCCGACATGATGAACTGGCGCCGCCTCATGTGGGCCAACGACTTTCCGCACAGCGACTCGACGTGGCCGTGGTCGCAAGCGATGCTCGCCGAGCACACGACGATGCTCACCGACGCGCAGCGCCGCGCCATTCTCTGCGACAACGTCGCCGAGCTGTACCACATCGACCTGGCGGCGCTGGCCTAGGCTTGAAACGGGTTCTGGGCTCGGTCGGAGGAAAGAGGCGATGGACATCGGCGTACTCCTGTTCCCCGAGCCCGGACGAGTGGGTCGAACGGCGCGGCTCGTCGAGGACACGGGCTTCGCGAGCCTCGTGCTCGCAGACAGCCAGAACCTCCTCCCCGAGGTGTGGGGTCAGCTCATGCTGGCGGCCGCCGCGACCTCGCGGATTCGTCTCGGGCCCGGCGTCTCCAACTCGGTCACCCGCGATGCCGCGGTGACGGCGTCCGCGGCGCTCTCGCTCCAGGTCGAGAGCAACGGCCGTGCGGTGCTCGCCCTCGGGCGTGGCGATTCCGCCGTGCAGCGGATCGGCAAGCCGCTCGATCCGCTGGCGCGGTTCGAGCGCCATCTCGCCATGGTGCAGGGCTACCTCGCCGGGGAGGACGTCGATCGCGATGGGTTCGCGAGCCGCCTCGAATGGTTGCCGCGCGATCTGCCGAAGGTCCCGGTCGAGGTCGCGGCCACGGGCCCCCGGGTGATCGAGGCGGCGGCGCGGCACGCCGACCGGATCTGCTTCGCCGTCGGCGCCGATCCCGACCACCTGGGCGCCGCCCTCGAGCGCGCCCGCAGCGCCGCCCGGGCGGCGGGTCGCGATCCGGCGGCCCTTCGCTACGGCGCTTTCGTCAACTGCGTGACCCACGAGGACGCGCGCGTGGCGCGCGACGCGGTGCGCGGGGCGGTGGCGTCCTTCGCGCGTTTCTCCTCGATGCGAGGCAGCCCGCTCGAGCGGTTGCCGCCGCCGCTGCGACGCGCGGCGGAGTATCTCCAGGCGCACTACGACATGCGGCACCACACCCGCGCCGGCGCCGACCATGCCGCCGGCATCACCGACGAGTTCATCGACTGGTTCGCCGTCGCCGGCCCCATGGATGTCGTCCTAGCGCGCTTCCAGAAGCTCGCCGCGCTCGGTCTCGATTTCGTCCACGTCATCCCCGGATCGACCGGCGTGCCGCGCGAGGTGGCGATCGCATCCCTCGTGGCGCTCGGCCGGGATCTCGCGCCGGCGCTGCGCCAACCTTCCGTGGTTCGATGAGCCGCAGGCCTCGCTCCGGGAGCCACCGGTCCTCCCGTCGTTGCAGTGGGGATCGGCCGATGCCCAGCCGCACCTGACGGGAGAGCCATGCGTGACATGGAAAAGCTCGAAGCGGACGTCTGCGTCGTCGGCGCGGGCTACGCCGGTCTCACGGCCGCGCTGCGCGTCGCCCAGGCCGGACGTTCGGTCATCGTGCTCGAAGCTCGCGACCGCGTCGGCGGCCGGGTCTGGACCGATCGCCTCGCCGACGGCACGCCCGTCGACCGCGGTGGCGCGTGGCTGGGACCGGGCCAGGACCGCCTCTACGCCCTCGCCAGGGAGATGTCCGTCGGCACGTACCCGACCTTCGTCGACGGCGACAATCTGCTCTTCAACCGCGGCCGCGGCCACCGCTACCGCGGCCTGATTCCGGCCGGCCTCGGTTGGTTTGCCCTCGCGTGCCTCGGGGTGGCGATGCGGCGGATCGACGCGATGGCAAAGGCGATCCCGCTCGACGCGCCGTGGACGGCGCGTGGCGCCCCCGCGCTCGACGCGCGCAGCGTCGCGAGCTGGATCGATTCGCGGCTGAACGTTCCGTCACGGACCGCGCGGGCCATGCTGCGCATGACGATGGTCGACCTGTTCACCTCGGATCCGTCGGAGGTGTCGCTGCTCTACGTGCTCTTCCACCTGCACTCGGCCGGAGGCTTCAAGTCCCAGACGAGCATCGAGGGCGGCGTGCAGCAGGACCGGGTGGTAGGCGGCATGCAGTCGATCGCCGACCGCATCGCCGCGCGGCTCGGCGATGCCGTCCGGCTCGCCACCCCGGTGCATGAGATCTGCCAGGACGGCGCCGGCGTGGATGTCGTCGCGGACCGCGTGACGGTCCGGGCGCAGCGGGCGATCGTGGCGACACCACCGGCGCTCTCGGGCCGGATCCGCTACACACCGGCGCTGCCGGCCGATCACGCCCTGCTGCTGCAACGGCTTCCAGCCGGCGCGTGCTGGAAGATCGCGCTCGTCTACGACGAGCCGTTCTGGCGCAGCGATGGGCTGAGCGGCGAGTCGCTCGCGCTCGACTCCCCATTGTCGCTGACGATCGACGGATGCGGAGCGACCACGCCCCCCGGCATCCTCAACACCTTCGCCTGTGGTCCACACGCACAGGCACTCGCGCGCCTCGAGGCGACCGAGCGCCGCCGCCTCGTGCTCGATCACGTGCGCGCGCGCTTCGGGCCCAAGGCGGCGAGGATACGCGACTACGTCGAGCAGAGCTGGGCCGAGGAAGAGTGGACACGGGGCTGCTTCATGGCGCACTGGGCGCCCGGGGTCATGACGCACCTCGGTCAGCTGCTGCGCGAGCCCGTTGGCAGCATTCACTGGGCCGGCACGGAGACCTCACCGGTGATGAACGGCTTCATCGACGGCGCGGTCCGCTCGGGCGAGCGGGTCGCGGAGGAGGTACTGGCGGCCGAGGGCAGTAGACAGCTCCGGGCCGAAGCGCGAGCCCTCGGCTATCGCTGAGATCCGCGGCTCAACTGCCGTGCGGCGACATCCTTGTGCAGAAACTGCGTTGGCCGGTCACTGACGTGGTGGGGCTCGATCAACCGCGGGTTGAGCCATTCGATGAGGGCGGCATACCCGAGCGTCGCCGGGTCGGCGCCCAGATAGTGCGGGATCCGGATCCCCTCTCGCCCCCAGGCTCCTCGTTCACGCGCGCTGTCGGCGACGTGTAAGCACGGCCCCTCAGTACATACCGTCCACGAGATCCAGGAACGCGCCGTTCGGCGAACCCGTGAAGCCGATGAGCTCGGTCTCGCCCTTGAGCGAGACGGCGCCGGGGCCGGGGAGATCGGCGACGCTGTTGATCAGCGGCGCCGAGCTCTTGGCG
>Ga0187893_10000799_pt1 | contig 79985 bp, 73 predicted proteins | sample MA1701074metaG_FD_139574 | JGI IMG/M metagenome (GOLD analysis project Ga0187893, IMG submission 139574) | White microbial mat communities from a basaltic lava cave in the Kipuka Kanohina Cave System on the Island of Hawaii, USA - MA170107-4 metaG ... | reverse complement strand
GCATCGTTCGTCGCTTAGCTCAGAAAATGACGGGGACCACCTGAAATAGGGTGGGTCCCTTCCGTGAAATCAGGTGGGTCCCTTCGTTGAAATTGGGTGGGTACGTTCCGTGAAATCGGTCAGAGTGGTAAATGAAATGGCGGCTCGTGCCGATGCCCAGGCGATTTTGAAGGGGCTTCGCCTCGTATCTTTGAACCACGCAATTCTCGATCATGCGCTCGCCTTGGCAGGCCCTGACTTCGAAGACAATATTCAACTCGCCAGCGCTGAGTCGATCTCTGCAAGTCATCTCATCACCCGAAACAAAAAAGACTTCGATACTTCAAAGATCGTCGTGCTTATGCCGGAGGAGTGGCTTATCCTGGAAGAAGTGGCGGCGCTCGAAGCCAACCTCAGGTAATTCTCCGGTGTGTTAGACACAAGCATTTGAACTTAATTTTAACTTTCGCTTCATCGAATCACCCGATCCGCCTTCATTAACGTCCATTGCGGTATTGTCACGCCTATGTCTTTAGCGGTTTTGAGATTGACGACGAATTCGAATCTCACTGGCTGTTCGACCGGGAGATCAGCTGGCTTAGTACCCTTCAAGATTTTATCCACATAGGTGGCCGAGCGCTGGTACAAGTCCAGTATGTCCGTGCCATAGGACATCAAGCCTCCGCCTTCTACGAATCGTTTGTCGTCGTACATCGTTGGCAGCCGCTTCTTATCCGCGAAGTCTCTGATCCGGGTTGCATAAGTCCGAATGACAGGTCCTCTCGTGATCAAGAGTGCGTCAGCTCGCTCTTTGGCGATCGCTTCGAAAGCATTATCGAAAGCGTCCTGACGTCGAACCCGCATAACTTGGATTTGGATACCTAAAGCTCGGGCCGTAGACTCGATTTCTGTAGCCGGTACTAGACCGCTACCACCCCAGAGCACAGCCACACGGGAAACGCGCGGAACCGCCTCCTTGAACAGTTCTAGCCTTTTCCCACTTAATTCGTCGGTGATTGTGGTCAGGCCAGTAATGTTCCCGCCCGGTCGCGCGAGGCTAGCGATCAGTCCGTCGCGAACAGGATCATTGCTCTGCGCCATGACGATGGAGATGGTGCTAGTAGCTTTCTTCGCCGCCTGCTGTCCCGATAGGCTTCCTATTACGAGGACGTCAACTTTAAGCCTGACCAATTCGTCTATGAGGGCAGGAACCCGAGCCACCTGCCCTTGGGCATAACGATACTCGATTTGGATATTCTTAGCTTCGACATAGCCAAGCTGGTTTAGACCTTGGCGAAACGCCCCGGCCAAGGGCGCGGTCGCCGAAGGTGAGCCAATGCCGAAAAACCCAATCTGCGGAATTTTCTTCGGCTGCTGTGCCTCGGCGGGGAGAACAGTTGTCAGAAGAACAGTTGCCAGTAGCCAGAAAAAACTTTTCCTGATCATTGGTTTTCCTTTTGCTTATTGCAGCAATTGATTTCCTATTGTTTTTATCCCTTATCCTTTATCCCTGATCCCGAATCCCGTATCTCGCATCCCGAAACCTTTATCCTTCTTGAATCGCTCCTGTCTCTTACTCTCGCCTGTTGCCTCGTGCCTCACGCCTGCTATCATCGAATCACTCTATCCGCTCTGACCAACACGTTCGGTGGTATCGTATACCGAACCAAAGCCGCCCAACGGTCGGCAATCTACATCCCAAAATTTTGTTGCCCCATAAGCTTCACCCTTCACGGTTTATCGTACCACCATGCTCCCGAACGCCTATGTATCAAGCAAGATCGCGCGGCGTCTGCTTGTAACGGGCCACGCCATCTGCTTCGCAATCCGATTTGACATGATATACTACTACCAGCATATTGTGCGGCGTGGATAAGCCGCTGATTTAGCTCGGAGCGTCCCGCAGCGACCTTAGAGCCTTCCCTGAGGACGCGCGCCGGGTTGCTGGATTTCAACTGCGTCGTGTCCAGCAGGGGCTTGAACCGAATGATTGGAAACCCATGACCACCGTGGGTCCCGGTGTTCAAGAAATCCTCATCCACACCGGACGTGAGCATCGAGTTTTCTACCTGGCAAAGTTCAAGGAGGGTATTTACGTTTTGCATGCCTTCGAAAAGCGGACGGGAAAAACTCCCAAACGAGAAATCGAACTCGCGCGAGATCGGTTCCGTGCAATGGTTTTGAAACGGCAGAGCGAAGGTTCTGCCGTGAGATAGGTTAAATATGAAACTCAAAATAACACGATCCACCGGCAACGTTTTTCGCGACATTGGATTTGCACCAGGTGAAGCCGAACATCTGCTGGTCCGAGCAGACTTGATGATCAAAGTCCAGAAGTTGATCGACTCCAAACGTCTAACCCATGCTGAATTGGCAAAGACACTCCGCATCACCCAGCCTCGGGTAAGCGATCTGCGACGAGGTCGAATCGATTTGTTTAGCACTGATGCGCTCATCGACATACTCGCCCGCCTCGGTGTTCGGGTTCAGCTCGTTCTCAAACCGTCACGTCGAGGCCTTAGAGCTGCGTAAATCACAAGGCGTGAGCGATTCAAGCCACGCCGACTAAGATATTTGCAGTTGAGGGTCATCGCCGTCACGATCTCCACTCTGTCCGTAACTAATCACCCTATCAGCTCTGACCAAAACGTTGGGTGGATTCCTAACCATTTTGGATGGTTCGTCATGGCTCACCACAGGTTTTCGATACTTCGACATTGCTCAGTACAGGTTTTGGATTGTTCGATCATCGGATAACTCGATCTGCTCTAGCCAAGACGTTGGGTGGAATCGTCAGGGCGATCTGCTTGGCCGCTTTCAAGTTGATCACCAGCTCAAATTTCATTGGTTGCTCGACAGGAAGTTCGGCGGGTTTAGCGCCCTTCAGGATCTTGTCCACATAGATGGCCAGACGGCGGAATTCGTCAATATAGTCTGCGCCGTAGGACATAAGGCCTCCGTTTTCGACAAATATCCTCTGAAAATAGATAGCCGGCAGGCGATTCTTTGCCGCGTGTTTGATAATGCGTTCTCGGTGCTGGAAATAGCGCGGGCTCGGTATCACCATGAGAGCCTGGGCGCGCTCCTTGGTCATCGCCAGAAACGCGTTGTCAATCGTGTCGGGGTCTCGCGCCAATAAGTCTTGTAGCTTCACTCCGAGTACCCGTGCCGCGGCATCAATCTCTTTGTATTCATCTGTAGCCACAAAACGGGCTCGATCGGATAGTGCCGTAAGGACGGCAATGCGCTTGATCCCGGGAACCGCCTCGGCGAGGAGCTCAAAGCGTTTCCCGATTAACCCGACGGTAATGGAGGCTATTCCCGTGATATTTCCACCCGGACGAGCCAGACTCTCAACAACTCCCATCCTTACCGGATCGACACCCACTCTCATGACAATGGGAATAGTACTGTTGGCTTTCTTCGCAGCAATGACCGCTGGGCCTGCTTCCGCGACGATAATGTCGACCTTCAGACGGACCAGCTCAGCCGCCAGATCGGCAATGCGAGCGGGTTCCGTTCCACCCCCGCGGATTTCAAGGATTATGTTCTTTCCTTCGACGTAGCCCAGCTCTCGCAAACTCTGCCGGAATGCGTCGATGAAAGGAGCCATTTCGGCAGCGGACGGGGAAATGAGGAGCCCGATCCGAGGGACTTTCTTTGGCTGCTGAGCCTCAGCTGGAAGGCTAAGCGCCAAGCACAAAGCGCCTAACGCGGCGAGCAAAAGCACAAAATGCAAGATCCCTAACCACATTAGCTTTTGTTTCGTCATGGTGATCTCCTTTCTTTAACTACAACCGCACTTTGACGTGAGTTTAGTTTCACTCCATGCTCGCGGAAGAGCCTTTATCCGGTCGAATGTTTATTAATGTTTACTATTATTGGCCGCAGATTGTTTTCTCGTCGTTCTGCGCTTAGTATATAAGTAACTTGTGGCTCAGCAGACTCATCGTTAAAGCATTCATCGAAGAGAAGATATGGGAAAAACATCGGGTCACGCGGTATGAAATCGAGGAAGCGCTCATGCATCGTCGGGCGATCCGGTTGAGGCACAAGTAGAACCCGGTTAGAGTTGTAGTCATCAGTGCGACGCTTGCACGCCGGCTCCTTAAAATCGTCTTGCAGTTCCATGGAAAAGGACGCTATTTCTTGGTGACCGCTATGGAGCTGACCGCCAGGGAGAGAAAGCAGTATGGGAAGAAAATTACGGGCCATTCCTAAATTCGACTCGTGGGAACAGGAGGATGAGTTTTGGTCGACCCATGATCTCACCGATCTCGACCTGGAAGAGGACTCGACTCCACTCGTGATCGAACGCGGCGCTTTACGGCGCGTCAAGAAAATCGAGGTCGCCAATCCGACATCGCTACGCCCATGGAAACGAAAGACGACATAATCATTACATCGAAGGGGCTGTTTCTCCCGAGGGAATATTTTCGCCACATGGCCAAGCGGTTGGAAGTGATCGTTTCTGCCGGGCAAATCATCATACGCTCGTCGGTCAAGCCTGCCGGTCAAAAGAAATCCCACCGCAGATCGGCGAAAAGTCGTAAAACGAAAGCCTCGGCGCGTACGTGAGGTCACGTTCAAACCTTTCACGGTCGATTGGCTGACGGCAATCTGCTCGCCCATATTCTTATCGCCTTACCCATTACCTGCCACGCCTCTGCGGGGAGACCAGTAGTCAATAAGACAGTTGCCAGTAGCCACAGAAAGATTTGCTTGTTCATTGGTTTTCCTCTCGTCTATTGCCGCTAATGATTCCCGGTTCTTTTTATCCTTTATCCCTTATCCTTTATCCTTCTGTTTCTTGCTGTTGCCTGTTGCCAATCGTCTCGGCCAACTGAAATTCCAAAACAGAATTTCTGCCGTATCAACAATTACTTCCTCCGCCTTCTTCAATCCAAAATCCAAAATCGGCAATCTAAAATAAGCAAGTGACCCCGGTCAGACCAAAATGAGTTGTCGTTCGAGGGTGCTGCCGAATCCGATCTGGCCGGCGCGGGGGAAAGTGACTGGCTTATTTCACCGTTGCCCATGAGGTGTCAAGCCGCGCTTGCGCCGTCTAGAGTCTCGAGTCTATGGTTTCGGGTTAATTCAAAACCCGTAACTCGAAACTCGAGACCCGAAAACCTCCTCGTCATTGATCTATGGCAAGGGTGATGCCAAGGCCGCCGCAATTTCGCGATTGGCGCAAGTGTTTGTAATAATGAAGGAATATTATCCGAGGGGAGCCGAAAGGCGTTGGGCGGACAGGTGGAGATGTAGTCTTTTCGCTACACCATGTCGCCAAATGGAGACACCACAGATAGGCCAGTAAGAGATGCGGGTTGTGAGTTACGGGTCGTACGTTCCGGGTTTCGGGGGCAGAGTTAAGGGCTCGGGGTTTTGGGTTAACCCTAGACGCGAGACGCAGAACCCTAGACCGGTTTATGCCTTACTCCGCGATCCGCATCATCGCGGTGGCCAGGGCGCTACGGTAAGACCGGTCGATGGCGAGGCTATCCTGGGCTGCGCAAATCACGGCTTGAGCGGTGGCCTCATCGACAATATAGCGATCGAAGATCGGCTCAAACATATCCGAGTGATCTTCGTCGGCCACCATGTGGACTCTGGTATTTATGTCGAGGGTTTCTATGCTGCCCCCCAGGTCGGCAACTTTTTTGTGGGCGAAACGCTGGGTAAATCCCCCGCCTTTGACGATGGCGGGATTATTTTTTCGCTCGGTGATATGGTTCACCATCAGGCTTTCGATCCACGGCCGCGTCGTCACGAGAAAGATCCACGCCCAGATGGCCGCCCGCGCCCCCGGCAGTAAACTCGACTCGGCGGTCGCCTCCGCCATCTGTTGATCGGTCAAGTGGGCCGATCCCAGGCGCTTGTCGTAGATCAGCTCGTCCTTTTCATGCTCCCAGACGGCGCGCTTGACATCCAGGGGCGCCCTGACCCCAGCCGCCGCCCAGCAATCGCGCCGGCTCTTGATGTAATGCGGGTAGTGGGCATCGAGAATCGCCTCGCGCGCGGGAGTGAGCTTCACGGCAAAGAACTGCTTGTACTCCGGCGTTTCAAAGTGGCGGTTGACAATGGCATTGATTTCTTCCCGCGTCTTGGGCCAACAACTCATAAAACCTCCTAATCCCTTCCCAGTTTCTTGTCTCCAGTTTCAAGTTCCTAGTTAACTAGAAACCAGGAACTAGAAACTATTATCATACGCTCACGCCTCGGAATGATGCTGCAAGGTAATCTGTCTCTCCATTCTTCTAATCCGGCAGTTGCTCCTGCGCCTTGGCAATACCCTCGCGAAACATGGCGTTCAATGCCAAAGACTCTTTCGCTGCTTTAATGGCAGCCGCCTCCTTCTCACCGGCGGCATACTCGCTGAGAAACGGCAGAAACATCTCGCTGTGTTTTTCATCGGCCTGGCTATGGGCCTGAAGATTGGGAATCTCTTTCCAAGTAAAACCCAACTCAGCCATCCATTTTTTCGCCATCCGCGTCGATTGCCCGCCGCCGAGATCGCCGAGCAACCGGTCGTCGTTGGACCATTCCGTGATCGTCATGGCCGCAAGCGATTCGGTCCAGGGCTTTGCTTTGGTCATCCAGCCCCAGGCATAGAGCGCCGCCATGGTTTCGGGCAGCCGATCCGCATTTAAAATATCGTCCGGACTCAAACCGACGGACTCACCCTGGCGGATGATGAGATGCAGATGGCCATATTGGGAGAATTCGTCCTTGATGATTTCCTCGTATTCATGCTCGAGGATGCGCTGCTTCACCGCCATCACGGGGCAGTTCGCCGAAACATTGGCCCAGCAGTCGCGCCGGTGGCGCACGAAATGGCTCTGCTGCTGCACCATGACCGCCGCCCGCGGCCTGGTCATCTTGACGGAAAAATAATGTTCCAGCTCAGGCGACCGTATGTAGTCGCGGACGAACTCGCCAAGGCATTCCCGCCACTGTTTTTCTGTCATCGCTTCGCTTCTCTCGCGCCCAACATCTCAACCGTTAAATGTTCGATAGAACCATTTCAACAAAGATTCTCCCGCCAAGGCGCCAAGGCGCAAAGTAAAATATCTTGTTTTCTTTTTTCCGAACTTTGGCACCCGTTGTGCCTTTGCGCGAGGTAGATTATTTTTCTATTTTTGTGTGCTCGGAAAATTTCAACTATCGTTGGCCAGCTTTTCCATTTCGACCGCGATGCCACCGCGAAAAATCCTGAGGAGATCCATGGATTCCTTGGCGGCCTGGCAAACCATCGCTTCTTTCTCGCCGGTGGCGAAACGCTCGAAGTCTTCCAGAAACAGATCGCTGTGCTCCTCGTCGGCCTGGCTGTGGACTTTGAAATTCGGCATCTGCTCCCAGCCGAACCCCAGATCGTCCATCCAGCGCCTGGCCATGCGGCTGGAAAGCCCGCCGCCGACATCTTTAAGCAGCCGGTCGTCGTTGGCCCACTCGGTGATGGTATTGGCGGCCAGCCCCTCGAGCCAGCTTTTTTCTCTGGCGATCCAAGCCCAGGCATAGAGAGTGGCCATGGTCGAAGGCAGCGGCTCGACGCCCAACACTTGTTCGGGCGTCAAATCCAGCGCCTTTCCCTGGCGGACAATCAGATCTAAATGACCATGCTCCGTGTATTCGTCTTTGATGACCTCGCCGTATTCATGCTGCAGGATCTTCTGTTTCACGGACATATGCGGACAGTTTCCCGAAACATGGGACCAGCACTCGCGGCGGTGGAAAATAAAAAGACCCAACTGGGTGATCAACACTCGGGCACCGGGCTTCGTAATCTTCACCCGAAAATAATGATCCAACTCGGGAGATCGCATGGCGTCACGGACGATCTCCCCCAGCGCCTGTCTCCATTCAGCTCGCTTCATTTCACTCCACCTTTCCTAAACTCGTAACCCGCATCCCCTATCTCGCATCCCGTATCCCGAATCCCGCATCCCGAAACTCCAAACTCTAGACGCTGGACTCTCAACGTTTTATATGGGCCACCCATGCTCCGACACATCGACCCTGTTCCCCTCGATGTCCTTGATCCAGCTTTCGGCCACGGCGCCAAAAGTATTCGCCTCGGCAGTCGTCGCCGCGACCTTTTCGATTTCCGTCACGCTATCGACTTTGAAGCCAAAGTGGTGGATTCCCCAGGGATACTTATCGGTGCTGATGAGCGCTATATCCATGTGTCCATCGGAAAGATAAATCGTGCCCCCCGGGCCGCGATATTTCTCTTCCATCTGGAATACCTTCTTGTAGTACTCGGCGGTCTTGTTCCGGTCCTGAACATTGATCGCGATATGCTGGATTTTTGGCTTTTCCATGATTACCCCCTTGGTTGGATATCAGTTAATTCCAATTGCGCAAATTCTTCACCGCAGAAGGGGGACAGTCCCCCTTCCGGAAAGGGGACTGTCCCCTTTTGGTTGTCTCTATATAAGATTTTACGGTTCACGCCAATACGGTTTCATTCTGCCCTTGCCCTAATTGATCACCCTATCTGCTCTGTACAGCACCGACTGCGGAATCGTCACGCCGATTTCCTTCGCTGTCTTTAAATTCACTACAAATTCGAACTTCATCGGCTGCTCGACCGGGAGATCTGCAGGCTTTGTTCCCTTGAGAATCTTATCCACGTAGGTCGCGGCGCGCCGCCACCGATCTTGAGCATTATCACCGTACGACATAAGACCACCGTCATCAACAAAAGTACTACTAAAATAGATTGCCGGTAGCTTGTTCCGAGCCGCAAAAGTAATAACCCGCTGCCGACGATCTAGAAAAAACGGGTGAGGAGCCACTAAGAGAGCGTTGGCACGCTTGTCGACAACGGTACCGAGGGCGTCTCCTAAGTCTTTTTCGGTGGACCCTTGCATCTCTGCAAACTGGATCGTGGCTCCGAGGACCTTGGCTGCTCGCTCAGCCTCCACAATAGGGATTGTTGTCGTCGCACCCTTCGCTGCACGAGCCGCCCCACCAGGCCCCGCAACGATTACATCAACTTTAAGGCGAACAAGTTCGGTGGCAAATTCAGAAAGCTTATCACGCTGGCCCCCGGCGTAGCGGTACTCAAACTCGATCTGTTTCCCCTCGACCCAGCCGAGTTTCCCTAGCCCCTCCTTGAATGCCACCAGTGTCACGGGAGGCCCGGACTGCGCGCTTAGGTAACCGATCCGCGCCATTTTTTTCGCCGGCTGCTGCGCGGCGGCGGGAGGGGCGGTTGTCAGCAAGAGAGTTGTCAGTAGCCAGACTAAGATTTTTCCGCTCATCGTTTCCCCTCCTGGTTCCTTGCTGCCAACTGATGACTGATCACTGACCACTGTCTCTCATGATTCGGTTCGCTCGCGCCAGTAGTTGGGTGGAGTTGCGCCAGTTGAGTTTTCCGGTTTGCAAATTGACAATAATACTACTATGGATTATTGTTATTAATAAACGCCCATAGTAAACGGAAGGAAAGACCATGCCGACCAGTCGAGAAAAATACGAGGTTGTCAGCGTGTCACTGCCGCGAGATCTGGTAAAGCGAGCCAACGCCCTCATTCCGAAAAAACGTCGTAGCCGTGTCATTGCCACCATGCTTACGGCCTTCCTTGACTCCGTCTCACGCAAGCAACTGGAGCGCGAGTACGAGGCATACTATAAGCAACGCTCAACCCGCGAAGCGCAAGTGGAGCGCGACCTGTTAGCGGACTGGGAGCTAGGCGACGAGGAGGCCTGGGCAATCCTTGAGAAGGAGGAGGCGAGTGGTCAGCGTAAGGCGGGGTGATGTTGTGGTCGCCAACCTCGATCCCACAATTGGCGTCGAGATCAAAAAGAGCCGGCCGGTAATTGTTCTGTCCAACGACAGCATCAATCAATTCAGTCAGCTCGTAGTGGTGGTCCCGGTGACGAAGAACACCAGCCATCTTTCTCCCAGTCACGCGCTCATCCCCAAGGGATCTGCGCGTCTCAATTTTACTTCGAAAGCGGTCACCGAACAGGTCAAAGCCGTCGATCAGCGACGCCTCGTCAAACGGCTGGGAACCCTGACGCCATCGCTCCTTGCGCAGGTAGAGCGCGCTCTCAAGAATACGTTCGCCCTGCCCTAAGCCGGGTTTCAATATTCGATTTCGGGTCCTTCCTCCTGACCAACCTGCGCTTAGTCCCAAACCTATGTCCCTTTTCCCTCACCCCGGCCCTCTCCCGCAAGCGGGCGAGGGGAAAAATTCGCCTCTTTAGGACTTCTTGTATAATCTATTGAAGAACCCCTCTCGGATTAAGCGCTCGACGATTGAATTGTCCATCAAGGTATCGAGCGCGACTCCTTTTTTGCCGCCGAAATCCAGAATAGTCTGCACACCCTCGGCTTCGGCGCGCGGAATACGCTCTAGATATGTCACGGAATCGTTATAAAAGTCATCGATCATTCGGGGATCAGTCAAGCGGGAGTATTTCGTGATGATTTTTATCGCACGCTCTTTGTTCTGATTCATAAACGCAATCCCTTCGGAGTACGCCCTCACCATTTTCTCGACGGGCTCGGGATTGCGGCGGTAATACTCACGCTGGACAGCGATCATGTTCATCGAATAGGGAATCCCCATCTCAACGAGCCGTACCAATATCTTGGGCTGGCTCGGCGGCGTCACGCGCAACTCGGAGGTGACGGCGCCCGCGATCATTTTATTTTGAAAGGCCGCCGCCACTTCGATGGTTCCGCCCATCTGCCGGACATTAACGGCCCCTTCCAAACCATGCTTCCGTAGCAGTATGCGGGTCAAGTTATCCGTGATTGACCCGAAGCGCGTGACGCCAAGCGTCTTTCCTCGCAAATCCTCCAGCCGGTTGATCTCCGGCTGCACAAAGAGCCTGTGATAAGGCCGGTTGGCGGTTCCTCCAACGGCGATAATCGGCGCGCCGCTCAAAATCGCGTTGATCACCGCATTGCTGGCGGCGCTAACCACCTGAAGGTCTCCACCGATTAGAGCCTGGACGGACAAGGGACCGGAAGTAATCAAAAGAATATCGGCTTGAATCCCGTTCTTTTCGAAAGCGCCGCTTTCCTTTGCCATCCAGACACCGGTGGCCATGGGCCCGATCGAAGAATAGGCGATCGTCATCTTGGTTTGCGCTTGGACAATGGCGCAGGTGAAAACGACTGAGACTAATATGAGTAGCCCAACCCGCTTGGCCAATTGAAGTGTCTTATTCATCTCATCCTCCTCCCAGCCCGCTGCCAAGGATTTCGACGCCTTCGGTTCTCTGGATGTAGTTGGCAAACTGGTACTTGTTTTCCCGCGGGTCCGGGACTCTCCTGGTTTTTTTCGGACCGTCTGTGTCCAGCGCTTCGACCCGCGCGCGGATGAAATGCGGCCCGGCGCTCGAAAGCACGTTTTGAATCTTGGCGCGAAATCCTGCGACATCTTCGATGGTGCCCGCGCTTTCAATGCCACACGCTTTCGCGACGGCCTCCAGATTCATTTTGCCTGCGGTCGCCGTCGGCATTCCAGGGGCATGCTTGTGACTGCCCAGGTAATTGCCGTTGTCCATGACGATGATGGTTAAATTTTTCGGCGCCTCGTTGGCGATGGTGCCGAGCACACCCAGATTCAAAGTGAGGTTACCGTCGGAATCGATCGTCATGATTTTCCGCTTCGGTAAAGCCAGCGCAAGCCCCAGAGCCGCAGGTGTGCACATCCCCATCGTGAGATGGAAAAGGTTAGCCTCACGTTCTGTCAACTGACCCCAAAAGCCGCTGTTGTTGCCTATGCTGGTCAGCACCAATACATCGTCGGGGACCATCGCTGCCAGTTCCTTCAGTAGCGTAAAGCGCGTTACCATAAGGCCTCCTCGTTGAGCAGGACGGCGACGGGTTTTAGCCACGCGCGCGCGCTCTCGTTACACTCCTTGATGCTTTTCACGATATCCGCAGATCGGCTCACGACGCGATAAGGTATATCCATGGCGTCGAGCCCCGGCTCGGTGGTTTTTTTGTAGAGCCCGAGCCAGCGCGGATCGCCGATGTCACCACGGTACGGAATCACTACCAGCACCGGCACCTCGTGGAGTAAGTTGATTCGCGCCAGATGGTAAGCGGCCACCAACAATCCAGAGGTGGCGAGGATCAACGCCGGCTTTTTCCCGCCAAACCATGCGCCAAAACCAACCCCAACGGCCTCGGCTTCATTGGCCGTGCCGACATAGCGAATTTCGCGATCCTCCGCGAGCATCTTGTAAACTTCGATGAACTGGGCGTCGGGAACCCCGGCGGCGAAATCAACGCCGGCTTCCTTGAGCCCCTGCATCACCAGTTGTGCTTTTTCCGGTTTCATTCCTTTTCCTTTCTCCGAACCCGCGTCACCTTAGAGAAATAAAGTATTCACCACGAAGAACGCGAAGAGCACGAAGGTTAAGAGGTTTGTCATAAGAATGCTTCGTGGCCTTCGTGCGCTTCGTGGTGAGATCAGAATTTCCCATCGAGCGAGTTTCTCAGCGCGGTGGAAGAGCTTGGGTGCCGCCTAACATCTTGTAGAATTCGACAATTTCAGTGTCACGGGGCAGTTCTCTGATCGCCTTCTCGTGCGCCTCGGGCAAGAGCGGGGATGCCTCTTCTCCGGTCAATTTCATATACTCGGCAAGAAATTCCCGGTCCGTGTAGGTTTTGCGCATCGCTTCCCGTAGGATCTCCACCTGCTCCTTGGGTGTTCCGGGAGGCAATACAAAGGGCGAACCGGCAAGTCTGAAAGTCCGGTGCAGCGCGAGTAATTTGCGCTCCTTGTCCGACTTGACAAATCCATCCAGCTCCGGCACACGCGCGAAGCGGGGATGCTTGTCGCCTCTGGGAATCTCCATGATGGCATGAAAATCCATCAACCCCTTTTCCAGAAACTCCGGGTTCTGCTTAACGACACTGCTGGCAACGCCGGAACTGGCATCCAGTTCGCCGCTCAGCATGGCCACATCCAACTCCGGAGAAGAGTAGCCGACGACAAACTTGGGATCTTTCAATCCCAGCAGGTAAGCAAACAGGCGGCCCGTATGATAAATGGGATGCCCCACCGTTTGCGCGCCAATCCTCAATCCGGAGTGCGCGCGCAGTTTTTCGAGATCACCCAGTCCCAGTTTTCTATTGGTAAAAAATACGTAGTGTGAGGCGCTGTTGGGCGACCCGAGATAGATAAATTTGTCCAGATCATATTGAACGCCTGCCTCTCCCAGGATCGCCGAAGACACCATCCCGCTAGGCGCGCTGCCGATGATTAGGCCATCCGCGCGCGCACCGCGATAGAGGTGGTTGGCGGCCTTCTGACCCCCGGCACCCGGCATGAATTCGATCACGATGGTTGGATTGCCGGGAATATGCTTCTTCAAATAGTTCGTCACCGCCCTCGTGCGCATCTCGCCGACGCCCCCCGGGGCACCGCCCCGAATCATAGTGATGGTTTTTCCCTGGTAGAAGGGCGCCTGAGAGAATCCCGACGAGGCGGAAAGAATGAGCATAAAAACACTCAAAATTATGAGTTTAAATTTCTTTACTTTTGCTTTCATTGAAAACCTCCTTTAACGCCCGCCAGACCTTCTCCGGCGTAAGCGGCAACGTTTTGATTCGTGCGCCTGTGCTCCACGCAACGGCGTTGGCCACCGCCGGCGCCACGGGAATAATGCCGCCTTCGCCCAATCCTTTCGCTCCGTAGGGCCCCGGCCCGTTGCCATCTTCGATCAAGATCGATTCGAATTCATCGGGCAGGTCATCGAAGGTCGGAACTTTGTAATCCACCATGGTGGGATTTATGATTTGCCCGCCGTCGAACTGAATCGACTCATAGAAGGTGTGACCAAAGCCCATCATTGCCGATCCCTCGTCCTGGCCTTCACATTGAAGCGGATGGAGCGCTTTGCCGGCATCCGCAGCCGTCACATATTTATGCACGCGTATCTGGCCGGTGTCTTGATCAACCGAAACCTCCACCGCGCCGATGCCGATCTCCCAGAACAGCGGGTTAGCTGGGGTCGGCGCCATGCCGCCATGGGCATAACCACGCCCGACCAGTTCGCCCCCCTGCATGGCAAAGTGTTTGTGGATCAGTTCCCCATAGGAGATTTTCTTTCCCCCCGCCAGCGCATCCCCATCCTTGAAAGTCACCGCGTCTTCGGGGCATTCGAAGTGCTCCGCGGCCAATTCGAGAATCTGGCGCCGCGCATCGCCCCCAGCCAGCTCCACGGCCTTTCCCATCACCGTCGTAGAGCGACTGGAGCCCGTCGAGCGGTCAAAGGGAGTAAAGGCCGTATCGATGGGACGGATCGCGACGCGTTGGAGTGGCACCGACAATTCTTGAGCGACGATCTGGCTCATCACCGTCTTGGCGCCCTGGCCAAGCTCCACGGTGCCGCAGAGAAGCACGACGCTGCCGTCGGAGAGGACATGCACGGTCGCGGTCGAAGCCAGTGGCGCGCCGGGGTCGGTGGTACCGAAACCCACGCCTCTTCCAGACACTCCTTTCGTTACGGGCCCATCCCACCCCAGCTTGTCAGTCACCAGCTTCAATGCTTTGAACAAATCCGCATCCAGCGGCCTGAATCGGGGCCGGATCTCTTCCCCTTTTTTGACCAGATTCTTCAGACGGATCTCCACGGGATCCAGTCCGAGTTTCTGCCCTATGATATCCATCTGCGACTCCGTCGCCCAGGCGGTCTGGGGTCCGCCGATGGAACGAAAAGACGCGGCGGATGCGGTGTTGGTGTACACGCAATACGCTTTGATCTTCAGGTGCGGGTAGCGGTACGGGCCGAGAATGCGCGTCAGCGTCCGCCCGGTAACAATCGGGCCGGTTTCCGCGTAGGCGCCGGTGTTGAGATAAATTTCAGCTTCCTTTGCGATCAACTCGCCGTTTTTTTTCGTCCCCGTCTTAACCCTGCACTTAACCGCATGACGGCGACAGGTCACCATCGCTTCGGAAACATTTTGCGCCACGCGAACCGGCCGCTCTGCCCTGCGCGCCAGCGCGACGACCAGAGGTTCGATCTTGGCTCCAGACTTGCTGCCGTATGCGCCACCGACAAAGTTCACATGAACCCTAATCCTGGACAGCGGGTAGTGAAAAATCTCGGCGATCTCTTGGCGCACGCCGAACGGATGGCCGGTGGATGTCCAAATCTTGATTTCCTCTTCATCGACATGGGCGATGGCCGTGTGGGGTTCCATGGAGTAGTGATAAATCATCGGAAACTCGAACGTGTCCTCGAAGATCTCGTCCGCTTCGGCAAAACCTTTTTCTACATCTCCTTTGATGAGCTCGGTTTGAAAACAGATATTTCCCTCGGCGAAGGAATGAACCAGCGGAGCGCCCGCGGCAATAGCTTCGTCAACTTCGATGACTGCAGGCAACTGCTGGTAATCGACTTGAATCTTACCGAGCGCTTCTTCGGCTGTCTCGCGATCTGTCGCCGCCACAGCGGCAACCGGCTGGCCGGCGAAAAGCGCGCGGTCCAGAGCGATAATGGGCTGGTCTTTGAGTTTGCCTCGTCCGATATACGGGTCGATATCGGAAAAATCCTTGGCCGTGATGATCGCCACCACCCCGGGGAGCGCCGCCGCCGCGCTCGTATCAATCGACAGAATGCGCGCGTGGGCAAAGGGGCTGCGTAAAAGTTTTCCTTCGATCATACCGGGGATCACCAAATCACCGGCGTACTTTGCTTTGCCCGTGACTTTGTCGACCCCGTCGACGCGAGGCACCGATGTGCCGATGATGGAAAAGTTTCCTTGTTCTGCGGTCACTGGAGTATGGCTCCACAATAGAGAGTTTCTGCCTATTACGGCCCGACCATTCTGTCAAGTTGATTTCTTGCTTCTGAGGTAACAGGGTTCGTATCCGCGAAAGTCGATGAAGATAGGAACCCATCCCAGCTCGCTTGAGCGGATAAGAGATCGATGTCATCATGACCGATCGACGATGGAGCGGATTGAGAAAACAACCGTAGAATGGGTCGCTTACCTAGCCATCATCATGCTGGTTTCGATGGTTTGGTACAGCGCCAACCCCATGGCCGCCTCCGTCCCAGAATCGCGGCTTGTAGAGCTCCTTGCCATCGACCTCGATCCCAAAAACCCAGAGCGGAAAGAATTTGGCGCCCTTTCTCTGTTGAGCGCTTACGAGTTACGTTCCCGTGACAAGCGTTTCGGCGGTCTGTCGGGTTTATTGATCGGACCGGAGAGTAGGCTTTACGCCGCTTCCGACCGCGGATACTGGTTTACTGCGCGAATGATCCTAGACACTGAAGGCAGGCTGATAGATTTATCCGATGGGCAGATTAAACCAATGCTCGACACCAAACGACGACCCGTCAGTGGAAAATGGCGCGATGCCGAAGCCCTCACGCGCTTGCCTGACGGTTCTTTTATCGTCGCTTTCGAGCAAGCCCATCGCCTGTGGCGCTATCCTCCGCCGCCGGCAACTTTTGATTCCCCACCGGACCCACTTCCCACGCCGCCGGAGCTGGCGCGCGCGCCCGCCAATGGCGGGCTTGAAGGGCTTGCCTATTTGCCGGACGGACGGCTTTTGGCACTGACCGAGGAGTTTCAAAACCCCGACGCCAGCTTCAAAGGCTGGCTGATGGAGAACGGACGCTTCACCGAGCTGTCCTATCTACCCTCCGAAGGATTTCGCGTAACCGACTGCGCTGCATTACAGAACGGAGATGTGATCGTCCTCGAGCGCCGCTATGTCCCGTTAGGCATCTTGTCGGCGCGCCTCAAGCTCGTTTCATCGAAAAGTTTGCGGGCAGGAGCCAAAATCATCGGCGAAGAAATTCTCAAACTGGACGGGCCGCTCTACCTTGATAACTTCGAAGGGGTCGCGGTAACGGAAGATGCCAAAGGAGCGGTGATTTATATCGTATCCGATGATAATTATTCCCCGTTTCAGAAAACGTTACTTCTACAGTTCCGCCTGCCAAGACACGGGAACCCATGAGGCGTAGTTTTTAGCCCGGCACCCCTCAGGACCAAACCCTTCCGAGCGCGGTTGGTCCTCGCTCCGCGAGGAATTTCACATCGCAGATCTCAGATTCCAAATTTTGTCCTTTGAGATTTGCAATCCCGCAGGGCATGTACCCGCGCTCTTCAGGCTTCGCCCCTCGGGTGCCTCATTACGCTCAATGCATGCACTGACTGCCAAGCAACACGTTGACACTCATGGGCCGTATTAGTTAGCTTGTCCGTAAATTGAATGCGCGTTTCGTTCATGAGGGCTAGAAATGATGAACGACCAGCTTTTCTCCGCGGATTATTTAAAAAATTTCACTTCCGAAGTGTTCCGCCACTTCGGCATTAACAAAACCGACGCCGAACAAGCCGCCGATGTTTTGTCGAGGAGCGATCTCAGGGGCATCGACTCCCATGGCGTGGCGCGGCTCCACACCTACTTCGAGATGTTGGAACTCGGAAGAATCAATCCCAAACCCGACATCAAGATCCTTCGCGAAAAGTCGAGCGTCGCCACCGTCGATGGGGACAACGGCTTAGGATTGGTGGTCGGCCCTTGGGCCAACGGCATCGCCATGGACAAGGCGGAAAAACATGGCTCAGGCTGGGTCAGCGTGCGCAACACGAACCACTTCGGCATTGCCGGCTACTATCCGTTAAAGGCGCTGGAACGAGATCTCATCGGTTGGGCCATGACCAATGCGACAAAACTCGTGGCGCCTTTGTGGGGCGCGGAAAGAATGCTCGGTACCAATCCCATCGCCATCGCCTTTCCCGGCTACCAGGAGCCACCTATCGTTATCGATATGGCGACCAGCGCCGTGGCCTATGGAAAAATTGAAATTGCGCTGCGGAAAAAAGAAAAAGTACCCATTGGTTGGGTCGTCGATCGCGCAGGTCGCGACACCGCCAACCCCCAGGATATGATCGAAGGGGGCGCGCAATTGCCCCTGGGTTCCAATCGCGAAATGGGCGGGCACAAAGGTTATGCCCTAGCCTCAATGGTGGATATCTTATGTTCTGTGCTGAGCGGCGCCAACTGGGGTCCTTTTGCACCACCCTTCGCTTTGAGGCAGGAAATCCCGACGCGCAGCGTCGGCAAAGGCATAGGTCATTTCTTCGGCGCCTTGCAGATCGACGGCTTCATCGACAAAGAGGAGTTCAAAAAACAGATCGATGAATGGATCCGAGTGTTTCGCAAAACCAAACCCGCCCCCGGCACCAACGGGCCACTGATCCCCGGCGATCCCGAGCGTGCGGCGGAGGCAATTCGCAGCAAAGAAGGTATACCGCTACTAAAACCGGTAATTGATGACCTGCTGGACATCTCGGCAAAGACCGGCATCCCATTTAAAAACCCATGACTCCCCTTTTTCAGTCACGGATTTTTACTCCCGCCAAGGCGCCAAGCGCGCAACGTTTTAGGAGCTTTATTTCTCCGGACTTTGCGGCCACCGCGTCTTTGCGGGAGATACTCCGAGATTCGTTTGCGGCGCAGTCAGACTCTGTCCTTCGCGTACTTCGTGGTGGGATCTATTTTTCTTTGCCCCTTTCTTATTTCGCCGTCTCGAGTTCAATTTTTCCGATCCGCTTGATGGCATCCGCAAGCATTTTGGCGTCCTTGTCCCAGAATTTTTGAAACGCGGGGGCGTCAAGATAGGCAATTGGTGTCTGCAGTTTCTCCATCGCCCCCTTGAACTCCGGCGTATTCACCGCATCCCGCACCGACGCGCGAACGCTTTTCACAATGGGCTCCGGCGTTCCGCGCGGCGCAAACACTCCCGCCCAGATATAAAACTCGATGTCGTGCCCCAGCTCTTTGAACGTCGCAACATCCGGCAGAGCAGCGACTCGTTTGGCGCCCCAACCGGCCAAGGGCCGGAGCTTGCCCGATTTGATATGGGGAATGACAACCGCGGGCCCCGAAGCCAGTGTATCGGCATGGCCACCGAGCACTGCCGTGAGCGCCGGTCCCGCTCCCGCGTACGGAATATGCTTGAGGCTGATCCCGGCTGAATGTGTGAGCATCTCCATCGCCATGTGCAAGGTGCCGTAAACGCCGGAGGAAGAGTATGAAATCTCGGCGGGCCGTTTCTTGGCATCGGCCACGAACTCTTTTAAGTTCTTCCATGGACGCTCCGCATTGACAACGAATATGGTGGGATCGGCGGAAATCAATCCAATGGGGAGGAGTTGATCCATGGTGTATGCGGGCTTGCGGTCGAAAAGTTTGTCCGCCTCGGGTATGATGGAGATGCTCGATAAAGCCAGCAGCAGCGTATAGCCGTCGGGCTTGCTGTTAGCGACAAAAGACATCCCCACTGCCCCTGCCGCGCCGGTTTTATTGACCACGACCACGGGATTTTTCAATACCTTCTCCATGGCCGCCGCCACCGGTCGAGCCGTGAGATCGGCGACACCACCCGGGGGAAAGGGCGCCACCATGGTAATCGGGCGGTTCGGAAATTTTTCCTGAGCGCCTGCTCCCATGGGGACGCCCAAAGCCAAGATAAGCAAGAGCGAGAAATAATGCTTTGGATTGATCGAGGATCGTACGATAGAATTGCAAAGCCTTTTCATTTTGCACCTCCGCTGAATTAAGTCATAATTCTGCTTCGTCTGCATTTTTCGTTTTTCTTCGTGATCTTCGTGTCCTTCGTGGTGAACACTTTTCCACAGGCAATCCGGGCGAGCGTCAAATTTTAAGGATCGTCCCACTACGATTTCTCTTCCCCGGCCGAAACACTAAACCGCTGGCGCCAATCGACTCTTTTCATAAGGAACGGAATGATGCTTGACAGCAAAAGAGCAACTCCCACCATCAGCAGGACCAAAGCGATGGGGCGCGTAACGAAAATGCTATAGCTGCCCGAGGACATCGAGAGCGACTGGCGAAAGCTCATCTCCATCATCGGCGCCAGTACCAGCCCCAATACTACCGGAGCGGTCTCGAAGTCAAACTTGCGAAGTAAATAGCCGAGGCCGCCCATCGCCGTCATGATGCCGACATCGACGACGCTGCCGTTTACCGCATAGACTCCCAGCACGCAAAACATCAGGATCGCGGGGTAGAGCAACGGATAGGGAACCCGTAGGACATTGATGAAAATCCCAACCAGCGGAAGATTGAGAATCAATAGGACTAAATTACCCACATACATGCTGGCGATGAAACCCCAAAATAGCTCGGGTTGATGCGCGATCAGCAACGGCCCCGGAGAAATTCCATGGACCATCATGGCAGCCAACATCACGGCAGGGATCGGCCCCGATGGCACCCCCAGAGCGAGCATGGGAACAAAGGCGCCCGAAGTAGCCGAGTTGTTGGCCGACTCGGGTCCGGCAACGCCTTCGATTGCCCCATTTCCAAACCGCTCCGGATGCTTTGCCAGACGCCGCTCGACGGCATAGGAAATAAACGACGAGATGATATGGGCCGAGCCTGGAATGATGCCGATGGCGAATCCCAGAACCGTCCCTCTACCAATCGGCCAGAGAGAAGCGCGCCATTCGTCGCGGGACGGAAGAAGTTCCTTCAAGCGAGGCTTGACAACCTCCGGGGGCGTACTTTGCCCCGCGGTCAACAAGATTTCCGAAAGACCGAACAGCCCCACGGCCACCGGGACGATGCCGATGCCGTCTCCCAGCTCCACCAATCCATAGCTGAAGCGAAAGAATCCAGTCATCGGGTCGATGCCGATCATCCCTAAAAGAAGTCCCAGCACCGCCATGGCTAAGGACTTGAGCATGGAGCCGCCGCTCATGTAGGCGAGCGCAAGAAGGCCGAGGAGCAGAAGCGAGAAATACTCCGGCGGGCCGAAACGCAGCGCAAAGGTCGCCAAAGGAGGCGCAAGCAACATGAGCGCGACGACGCTAACGCTGCCGGCCACGTAGGAACCCACGGCCGAAATGGCTAACGCCGGCCCGCCTCGCCCTTTGCGGGTCATGGCGTAACCGTCGATACAGGTCATCACCGAAGCCGCCTCGCCGGGGATGCGCATGAGGATGGACGTGGTCGAGCCGCCATACATGGCTCCGTAGTAGATGCCGGCGAGTAGGACGATTGCCGAGGTCGCGTTGAGACCAAAGGAAACCGGCAGAAGCAAACTGATGCCAGCCAGCGGGCCGACGCCCGGGAGCACTCCCACCAATGTCCCAATGACGCAACCGACAAAAGCGTAGAGCAGGATTTCAGGCTTGAGCGCGACTGAAAACCCGAGATAAAGGTTCTGTAGAGTTTCAGCCATAAATCGCCTGCCTGAGTTTTAAAATCCCAAAGGACCTTGCGGCAGGGGAACGCGCAATACCGTATAGAACAAAAAGAAAGAACCAAAGGCAAGGACAAACGCAAAAATCCCGGCAACAATCCAACCCCGTTTTTCTAAAATCTTCACGAGAAAAATAAGCACCACCAAAACCGTCAATCGATAGCCGAGGCGCTCGATGGCAAATACCGCAAAGACACAAGATCCGAGAATCCCGAGGACATGACGCCATCCCGCCCATGTAACCGACGCTAACCTCCGAGTGTCCCCAGACGTGACGAGCAAAAGTACTCCGAAGCTCAACAGGAGCGAGGCAAGTAGAACGGGAACAAAAGCAGGGCCGGGCGCACGGAAGGTTCCCAGCGGCAAAAGCCGGCTCTCCCAGATGACCAGCAGCGCAAATATCGCGAGAACGCAGCCTGAAAGCCGGTCGTTGGTCAACATGCCGGCGGATTGTAGCAAGACCCCACCCGGCATACCAGAAAAAAATCGTTTGATATGTGAAACCGACTTTGGAATAATAGCGCCTCTAAAGACACAATAAGGAATTACCAACGATGCTCACCAGGGAAGAAAACGAATTGCTGGTACGCGTAGGGCCCGGGACTCCAATGGGCCAGGTGATGCGCCGCTATTGGCTCCCCGCGCTCCTTACCGATGAACTCCCAACACCGGATTGCCCGCCCAAGCGCGTCAAACTTTTGGGCGAAGAACTCGTCGCCTTTCGCGACACCCGGGGTCGAGTTGGCTTGCTCGATGAGTTCTGCCCCCACCGCCTGGCCTCGCTGTTTCTTGGACGCAACGAAGAGAGCGGACTTCGCTGCGTCTATCACGGTTGGAAATTCGACGTCGAGGGCAACTGCTTGGACATGCCCAACGAGCCGCTGGAGAGCCGCTTCAAAGAAAAAATTCATCTGCAGTCCTATCCGACCGTTGAGTTGGGAGGAGTGATCTGGGCTTACATGGGACCGCCGGAAAAGAAACCCCAACCGCCCGGGATGGAATGGAGCCGCGCCCCCGAAAGCCATCGAAACGTTACCAAGACTTGGGAGATGTGCAATTACCTGCAAGCGATCGAGGGCGGGATTGATACCGTTCACTCCGCCTTTTTGCACCACAATGACCTAGGCGACAAGAAATCCCTCGGTCGATTGAATCACCGGCCGCAAGTTGAGGTCGAGCGCACCGATTATGGCTTTCGCTATGCGGGCATCCGCGACGTCGGCGAGATCGGCACCTATATACGTATGTACCAGTTCGTTCTTCCCTTCCATCAGTATCGACCGTCGCAAATTACCAAAGCGGACGGCACCCGCGCCAAAATACCTCAGAACCGCGGCCACATGTGGGTGCCCATGGACGATGAAAACACCATGGTTTTTAACTGGATTTACGCCACCGATGAAGCACTTCCGTTTACCCCGGAGCACAAGCTGAAATATGAAGACAACGCCGGCCGCGGTCCCACCGGCGAGACCACGGTGAGACGGCGCACCAAAGCCAACGACTGGCTCATCGACCGCGAAATTCAACGCACCAAGACATTCACCGGGATCGCAGGGCTTAACACCCAAGACCTGGCGGTACAGGAAAGCATGGGAGCCATTGTCAATCGCGAGCGTGAGCATTTGGGCAGCACCGACAAAGCCATCATCGCGCTCAGGCGCATATTGCTCGACGCCATTATAAATCTGCAAAAAGGCATCGAGCCTCCAGGAGTAAATCCTGACACCTATCGCAACGTTCGCGCCGCCGACATGATCGCGCCCAGCGGCACTCCGTGGCAAGAGGCCGGTAAGGAAGAGCTTCGCGCCCGCAGGTAGCGAAGGGGTTGGAGTTGCAATTGTCCAAAATCTCCCCTGACCCCTCTTTTTCAAAGAGGGGTTAAACGCCCTAAGTAGAAAATTCCCCCTTTGAAAAAGGGGGATTAAGGGGAATTTTCTAAGCGAACCGGGTGCTCAAAAATTTCCAACGAGGTGAATTATGGCGGAAAAAATACTTGCGGCAGTCAAGATCGGCGCCAAGCAAACCGAAGCACGGGAGTTTGGTCTACCTGATATTCCGCCGGATGCGGGTCTCTTGAAGGTCGAAGCCGCGGGAATTTGCGGTAGTGACGTTAACTCTTATCCCAGGCCCATACGGCGCGGGCCCCATATCATGGGCCATGAGAACGTCGGCTTCATCGCCAAAGTAGGGAAAATCGCCTCTACGCGATGGGGCGTCAAAGAAGGCGACCGCGTCGCTCTCGAAGAGTATCTCCCCTGCGGTTTTTGCGACTATTGTCGCGCCGGCGATTTTCGCATGTGCTACCAAACCGATATCCACAACACGCCGAATGCGGCGCGCTACGGCTCCACGCCCGTCGATGTTCCGCCCGCCTTATGGGGTGGATTCAGCCAATACCTTTACCTGCATCCCAATTCGGTCTTTCACAAAGTTCCCTCCCATGTGCCCGCCGATCAGGCGGCGATGGCGCTGCCGCTGGGCAACGGCTGGCAGTGGGCTTATATCGAAGGCGGCGCGGCGCCCGGAAAAAGTATTCTCATTCAGGGACCCGGGCAGCAGGGGCTCGGCTGTGTGATTGCGGCGAAAGAGGCCGGCGGGAGTCCGATCATCGTGGCCGGGCTCTCGCGCGACACCAAACGCCTCGAGGTCGCACGCCACCTCGGCGCCGACGTGACCATCAACGTCGAACAAGAAGACCTGCGCGAGCGGGTAAAAGAAATTACCAAGGGCCGCGGCGTCGATACTGCGGTCGATGTCGCCGCTTCCAGTGAAAAGACGGTACTGCCTGCGATGGACTGCCTGAGCATGAAACGGAGCACCCTGGTGATTGCCGCCGGCAGCACGGAGCAGAAAATCAACAACTTTCCCATCGGCACACTCAAGCTCAAATATATGTCGGTAAAAGCCGGCCGCGGCCATAGCTACCAGTGCGTCGAGATGGCGCTACGCACGATCGCTTCGGGAAAATATCCTCTGCACGAAATGTGCAGTCACAAGTTTGACATTAAAGATGTAGACCTGGCGCTGCGCACCGCGTCGGGGGAAGGATTGCCCGACCCGATCCACGTCAGCGTCGTTCCCGGGATTTAATCTGGAAGTCGAAGGTCTCCCGATTTTCGCACCTATTTATCCGAGATATCGATAAATACCCCATCGGGGTCGGAAAACTGGTGTTGACCGTGACGGCAGGAAGCAATCAAGGCGAGGCGGCGCTCACCCTCGTCGGGCACGCTGACGATTCGTTCGCGCATCTCCGGATCCTTCTCGCGCAACGCCGCCAATTCTTTTTTTACCGCTTCAACGCTTTCGACTTTAAAACCGATATGCTCCCAACCCGGCCGGTCTATTCCCGCGCCCGCAAAATCGCTCATCTTCCAGGGCGCGATAATCAGCGTCACCTGGCCGTCCGTGAGATAAAAATTAGGATCCTCCAGAGATTTATCCGCTTCCTTCAAATCGAACATGTCGCGGTAGAATGCGGCGATGGCCATCGGATTCATGGCGCGTAGTTTGATATGATGAATGCGTCTGGGCGGTTCGCGCCGCCCCTCGGCCTGCGGCGAGCTCGTTGGAACCGCCTGTGGCGAGCTGGGTCTAACCGCGTAAACGTCTCTGCGATTTTCCATGCCCTCCTGGGTCAGGTCGAAATAATTTCCTTCGGGGTCGTGCGCGCCGTAGGTGGCAAAGGGGCGATTCGTTGGTCGTTTGAGAACCGCAACGTCGGGGTACTCTTTCTGAATGCGGTTGATCGCGACTTGCACATCGTCCACGTCGACGCCGAAGTGATGCAGTCCCGGGATATAGCCGGGCTTTCTGCCGATCACCGTCACGCCGACGTAGCCGTCGCTAATGCTCATGGCGTAATTGTTCCGGATTGCCTTCTCCTCTTCGGCGGAACCCGGCTTGGAGCGTTTCATCCCCAGCACGGCCTCGTAGAACTTGGCCTCGCGAACAAAGTTTTCGCTGACGATTGCCGCGTGTTGAATTCGGGTGAGCATGAAATAGCCGCCTCCGTCGGCCTTTGTTCCAGGTTCAATCGCTCAAACGTTCAACGTATTAGGAGCGAACGAAACATCTTATCGTTGAACCTTGAACTTTAAACCTTGAACGGTACTGGCCGTTGTCATTTTCCCGCGATTTTTTTAAAAAACCCTTCCCTCTCCAATTCATCCAAGAGGCTTTCATCGAGATACTTTTTCAAATTGGTGTCGAGTTTGGGGTTTTCTTTGGCAATCAGTTCAATCGTGTTCTGCATGCCGTTGTGGGACACGCGAATGGGGAACGAAAATTGCGGGGCAAAATAGTTATAGGTCTCCTCGAGAGCTTTGGAGTTATCTTGTTTCAGCCGCTTCCGATAGACGGACATCCCTTTTTCTTTGTCGGCGGAGAACTGATAGGTGGCTTCGGCATAGGCCATGAGGAATCGTTTGACCACGTTGCGATTCTGCGCCAGGAAGGAACGGCGCACGGCCACGGCAGTCATAGGATAATCAGCCGATTTGAACTCGTTTAAGTTACCCAGCTCGTTCATTCCCATCCGCAGCGCCTCACCGAGTTCGGGGTGAGAGAGCACCGTGGCGTCGAGCGCCTTGGCGGACATGGCGATCAGCCGGTTGGCTCCGCCCCCGGCCTGCAAAACAGTGACTGAGCTGCGCGGTATTTTCCATTCCCTGAGCAAGAGAGTCACGGCCAGATCATTGGCGCCGCCGAAGCCGACGATGCCGATTTTTTTGCCGACCAAATCCGCTGGTTTGCGAATCTCCTTTTGCGCCACCAGACTAAACGGAAACTTATTGAGCGAGCTCCCCACCATCACTATATCCGCGCCATTCATCACCGCTCGTATGAAACCCGCCGCATCGACATGCGCGAAGTGAATACTATCGCCGATCAGCGCCTGGATCTGGCGGGCAGTGCCCGGAACCAAAACGACTTCTCCTTCGAGGCCGTGTTTTTTGAGCAATCCCAGGTCTTGCGCCGCCCACATGGAAACCTGAAAACCGGCGAAACCGGCATAGCCGATCATGTAGCGCTGCTGCGCCACCGAGGCCACAGGTAAGAACAGCAATGCGAGAAATATAACACTCCTCAGCAACTTCATAATTCCTCCTTCTTATCTTGCCACGACAAACGGGTGCCGCTAACTCGTCTCCTTGAGCGAAAACGCGCCTTGGTCAACCAGCTTTTTGGCGTGCTCCTTCCAGTGCAACGCCCCGGGAACGACCTCGGAAACGACCACAAGATGCGAGAATCGGTTTGCCTTCGGATCGCGGATGAGATGTTTGGGATCCCGTCCCTGCCTCACGTCTTCGATGCCGCTCAGCAACAGTTTCCGCGCTGCGACGATCGCTTTGTCCGAGGAAACCAGATGTTCCGCCGTTCTGTCCTGGATCGCGCCCTGGCTCTCCGTGGCAAAGGCGTCATGCGCCTGAAAATTGAAACCCATGCCGGTAAAGCTTTTTGCCTTCAACGTCTCGCGATCCTGCTGGTAACGATTGGCCTGGTTGCGGATCAGGGCATAATCGGCCGTCATTTCCGCTCGGTTTTTTTGCACGAGTTCCGGATCCAGCGGTCTCTTTCGGCTGAACATGAATACATATTTCCAATGAGAGGTATCATCGATGGGCACATGCCAATGGACCGCGTAGCCTTCACCTACGGTCGAGCCGCCAAAAGCCGATAGATTGGGCATGATAAAGTTGGTGATACGCAAGTAGCGATTAGCCGGGTCGGCTTCCCGAATCGTATAGATTCGCAAACCGAATTCCGTCAGTTCCACCTCGATGGTCGGCGCCAGGTCTTTTCCCAGCAGCGCGTTATCTGTGGCAGCGCTCCCCGGCACGATGCGGGGCCGATGGATATCGGCCTCTTTGAGATACTGATGCAAAAAAGAAAGGTGCACGGGGTCGATATTGCCTTCGTTGCCCTGCAGATAATTGCACTGGTAATGAAATTTCGTAACCGTCCGCTGCGCCTGCGGAACGTTGAGGAATTCATAATTCGGCAAAAGCGGCGGCTCGCCGGGGCCCATGTAAGTGAAAATTACCCCGCCGGCTTCTCGGCAGGGATATGCGAGATGACAGATTTCATGCCTCTGGGCGCCGCCCCCCGGCTCTCCGGGCTGTTCGAGAACGCGGCCGCGAATATCATATAGCCAACCGTGATAAAGGCATCTGAGGCCCCCGTCTTCGACACGGCCATAGCTAAGATCGGTGCCCCGATGGGAGCAGTGGAGGCCCAACAACCCAGGCCGTCCCTGGTCGTCGCGAAAAAGAACCAGTTCTTCGCCTAAAATTCTCACCTTGCGGGGAACACCGTCTCCGGGCAGCTCTTCAGTCAGGGCAACAGGCTGCCAGTACCGGCGCAAGAGGTCGCCGCAAGGAGTTTTTGCTCCGCTCCTAGTCAGTAAATCATTTTCATCAGCGGAGATCATGTGTCAAATAGCTCGCCTCGGTCATTTTGGTATTTCCATGATCGATACATAGTATTAGGAACTCCTGCCTCGATCAACTCGTCTGTCTCCCGCGAGCGCCGCCGTCTCCTCTGAAAAGATTTTAGCAGTGCGCGCCGCGAATGTGATCGATGACTTCCGCCGCATTGCCAGGCATCGATGCGCCGCGCCAAGCGACATGGCCGTCCGGCCGCACCAGCACCAACGGCCGCTCGTAGAATTCACTGACCCTGGGTTCATCCAGCGTAACGACTTCAAGGGGCAAACCGACTTTTAGCGCCGCCGATGTGAAAGCGGATACGTCGATGCTTTTAGTTGAAAGCCGGAGCAGGGTAAATCCCCGACCAAATAGATCGAGCGTCGAGCGGCCGTCGCGCAACCAGACATGGGGGGCGCGGGCGCCCGGCCAGGTAGTCGGCACATAATGGCCATGGTCGAGAGGCGGCGCCGGAGAACCATCGGAAACGCAAATGGGGGAATTTTCGTAGCGGTATCCGAGTTCGACCCCGGCAGAGTCATATTGAAATTCCTTGGCGCGGGTGCGCAGAATCGCTTCACGCGCCTTCTCTCTCACTCGCGCGCCTTCTTCGCTGTCCTCTTCCAGGAGGGGTGAATTCGGAATTTGCGCGTCAAAATCGGCTCGCATGTCACCGGCTTCGTTGACATTGCGGATACCGATGGGCCGTCGCTCCAGCTCGTAGCTGTCGAGCAGGCGCGCGCCTCCCCAGCTCTCAATGGTCGCGGCAAGTTTCCATCCAAGATCCACGCTGTCGCCCACCCCCGTGTTCATGCCGAATCCGCCCGCCGGCCAGAGAAGATGAGCCGCATCACCGGCCAAAAAAACCCGTCCGTTGCCGTAATGTTGCGCCACAACGCGGTGCGCATCCCAAGGTTGTACGGTCAATATCTCGAAGGGAAAGTCCCGGCCTATCGCGTCTCTTACCAATTCAGCCGCATCCAGCGCTTGCAGCCGGTCAGGACGTATGCCGCGCAGATTGACGCGCCAAAGCTCACGGCCGTCAACCGCGGCCACCGCTCCGAGGGTTTGCTGATTGATGACCTGATACATGACGGCCTTGCCGTGAGCGTTACTCAATAACAGCGGTGAGCGAAAGAGAATGGCGACATTTTGTCCTTCAACAAAATTGCCTTCCATGGGAATGCCGAGCTGGCGCCGCACCGTGCTTTTTCCCCCGTCGCAGCCCACAAGATAATCCGCTCGGGTCTCAGCATGCCGGCCGGTTTTTGAGTCAACGACATCGGCCACGACCATGTCCTCATCTTGACGCAAAGACTCGAGCAAGCTGTGATAATAGACATCGACGGGCGCAAGCCCATTCACATGTTGATGCAGTATGGGATCAAAAAACGGCTTTGAGACCCAAATACGTCCCTCGGGACTATGGGGCGAGCGGGATTTTGCATCGCCGCAGGCCGGGTGATCAAAACGCGCGACTTCGTGGCCGTCCATGCGCGTAACAAAGACGTAGTTGCGGGGATAATCACTGGGAAAACCCGAGTGGTAGCGGACGCGGTCCGCCAATCCCCAGCGGCGCAAATGTTCGCAAGTGCGAGTATTGATAAGGTTGGTTGTAGGAAACATGACGCTGCCATCACCTTGCTCGACCACCGTCGAGGCGACACCGCGCCACGCCAGCTCGATGGCCAGCGTCAACCCAACGGGTCCCGCGCCGGCGATGAGAACGGGAGTATGTTTGCCCCTTAGGGCGCCGATATTGGAAGCGGTGGCATCCGTCATCGCGGGATTGTCTCAAGGAACGAGTTTTTTAACAAGTGATTTTGACTGCTCCGTCCCTCAGCGCTTCATGGGTTCCACCAGGCTCTCGAGCAACCCTGCATCATCCAGTTCGCATAACAGACCCGACTTATACCAAGCCTTTAACCTTGAAGAGGGCCGCGGTTCTGTAGTAAGTTCGAACCCGATAAAAACAGGAGGAGGCTAAAGCCATGGCGTCGATTCTCTATCTCGGAACGGATGAAGGCGTGGTTACACTTAAATGCGCAGACGGCCGCTCGTGGAAAGTGGAGCATCACGGGCTCAAGGATTGGGCAGTGCCGGAAGTGGCGGTGTCGCCCGCGGCGCCGCATAAAGTATTTGCCGGGACGCGAGGCGATGGCGTTTGGCTCAGCGAAGATTTTGGCGCCACATGGAAAAAACCCTGCTACGGTAAACGCGGACCGGGGAAAGTCCGTTGCGTCACCATTGATCCCATGGATGCCAACACGCTCTATGCCGGCACCGAGCCCATCGATGTCTTCATCAGCCGCGACGCTGCCAAAAGCTGGGATCGCCTGGACTCGGTGTGGAACATTCCCTGGGTACAAACGATTCTCTATCCGGTAGCGGTTGTCGAACCCCATGTGCGCGACATCACCATCGATCCAAAGGACCACAATACCATGTATGTCGCTTTGCAGGTGGGCTACATGCTCAAGACCACCAACGGCGGAAAAAATTGGGAACTGCTCAATCGCGACCTCGACGCCGATGTGCATACCATCGTGCTCCATCCCGAGGACACCAAAAAGGTCTTTATCGCCACCGGCGGCCACGATGCGCGCGCGGGAAGAGCAAAGGGGCGCGCCCTTTATCGCAGTGATGACGGAGGCGTAAACTGGCAGCCCATGGCGGCGGAATTCCGCGAGGAATATTCCGTCCCGCTGGCGCTTCATCCGAAAAAACCCAACGTCATTTACTCGGCGGTCGCCAACGGCCAGCCCGGTCAATGGCGCAAGCGTCCGAGCGGCGCCGAAGCATTCCTCATTCAATCCACGGACGGCGGCAAGAGCTGGAAGAAACTCGACAATGAGCTTTCCCGAGAAAACCAGAGCTTCGTGGAAAGTTTTGCTTTCGAGCCGTCCAATCCGGACCACATGTTCGCGGCGCAGCGAAACGGCGATCTGTTCGGCAGCGACGACGCTGGCGAGAGCTGGTTCAAACTGGACGTGAAAGCGCCGGCGCTTTCCGACATGAAAGCCGCCCACGCATAATAAATTCGTTTCGAGTTACGGGTAGCAGGATTCCGAACTCGAAACGCCAAACCCGTTATGGACAACCCGAATCTCGGAGCCCGAGACCGAAGACGCTAGACGCGAAATTAAATTATGGCAAAATTAGTCGGCTGCGCGGCAATGTCCCACGCTCCACAGTTGATGCTCGATCCCGGCAGTTGGCATCTCTTGGCCACCCGCCAGAGTGAAAACCTGCCGGACAAACCGGAGCTCGAAAGAGAGACGGATGAGGTGAAATGGAACAAGTGGCGCGGCTGCAGGAGCGCCATAGAGACGCTGCGCCAACGCATCGAAGCCCAGCGTCCCGATTTGCTGATCGTCGTCGGCGATGACCAACATGAAAATCTGATCGACGATAATATGCCGCCGTTTATGATCTTCATGGGTGAGGCGGCGGAAGCGAGCGTGAGCCTTCGCTATCTCAACCAGTCACGATCGGAGAATCGCACCCGGTATCGAATAGACGCCCAATTGGCGGAAGCGCTTATCGCCGGGCTCATGGATCAGGGTTTTGACCCGGCGTATTCGAAAAAGACACGCTACGACGGCGGACTGGGCCACGCGTTCGCGCGGGTGCTCAAGTTACTCCTCCCCAATGCGGATTGCCGGATTATCCCGATCATGGTCAACACCTACTATCCGCCGGCGCCTTCGGCAAAGCGTTGCTTGCAGTTTGGACAAACCCTTCGCTCGCTCATCCGCCACTACCCGAGCGACGACCGAGTCGTGCTCGTCGCTTCCGGCGGTCTCAGCCACACGAAGATCGACGAGGCATTGGATGAAGACTTTCTCCGAGCGCTCAAGACGAACGACACGGCGTACATGAGCGCGATGCCTTCCTCTATCTTCCGCGAAGGCACCTCTGAAATTTTGAATTGGATCGTCATCGCCGGCGCGGCGGATCGAAACGGAGAGGTGGTGAATTACTCTCCGCTCTACCGCACGCGCACCGGCGTGGGCTGCGCCATGGGGTTCGCCTACTGGGATTTGACTCAAGCATAGCTAACTCACGGGGTCGGCGCATCCCGCCGGCCCGCACTTCCCGCAAATGACAAACGACACCACGGGATCCACCCGGCCCGGGCGGCTTGCCGCCTTTCATTACCGCGATTTCAGACTCTTCTGGCTTAGCCTGCTCATCTCCAACATCGGCACCTGGATGCAGATGACGGCGACGAGCTGGCTGTTGTATGAGCTCACCAGCTCACCGATGCAGCTCGGCCTCAATGGTATTTTTCGCGCCGTTCCTGCTATTGGCCTCGGCTTGTTTGCCGGGACTTTCGCCGATCGCTACGACCGCAAGTGGCTGCTGGTATGGACTCAACTGCTTCTCAGTCTTCTCGCTCTTGGCGTCGGTATTCTTGACCATTCGGGAAAAATACAGGCGTGGCATATTTACGCCTTTACCTTCGCGAGCGCCTCCATCGGCACGTTTGACGGTCCGGCAAGACAGGCGTTGTTTCCCTCTTTGATTCCTCGCGCGGTGCTGCCCAGCGCGGTAGCGCTAAACTCGCTGCTTTGGAAAGGCGCCGCGCTCGTCGGTCCCATGGCGGGAGGCGTGGCCATCAGTTTGATGGGGACCAGCGGCGCTTTCTATGCCAACGCGGCCAGTTTCCTGGTCGTGGTCCTGGCTCTATTTTGCATGAGAAGCCGGTCGCCGGCGCCGGAAAAATCCCGCGACTTCCTGAGCGAAGTGACGTCAGGTTGGGCCTATGTCGCGTCCCAGCCGATTATTCTCGGGGTGATGATCATGGAGGGCGTATCCTCCATCTTCGGTCTGGATCATGCGATGCTAACCATTTTCGCCAGCGATATCTTTCTGGTTGGCGCCACCGGCTTTGGTCTTTTGCAATCCGCCCGCGGTCTCGGTGCGGTGATCGGTTCGAGCCTCTTCATCGGCATGGGCCAACGCCCGAGTCAGGGTTCAATTCTGTTTTTGTCGGCGATTTTTTACGGCGCCGGATTTGCGCTTTTCGGCCTCGCCCCGTCATTTCTGCTCGCCTTGTTGCTTCTCACCTTCGTCGGCGCCACCGACACAACCTGGGGTGCGGCCCGCGGCACGATCTTACAGTTGATTACTCCGGATCGGTTTCGCGGCCGAGTCATGGGAGTCTTCCAGTTGAGCAATCGGGGGTTACATCCCCTGGGACAATTGGAAACAGGATTGTTGGTGCCGCTGATTGGGGCGCGGCACACGACCCTTCTCGGTGGAATATTGGTAACAGCCGTGACGCTGTTGACGGCCTGGCGTGTGCCGGAAACCCTTAAGTTTCGCTGGAGCGAAAACACGCAGGTGAACTTCCAGAACAATGAGCCCCGAGAGGAGAGGCCGCCGGGCTAGCTTAGTCTAACCCATATACGGTTGTCGAAGATTGAAGAGGTTAAGGATGGCCTAGACCGCGTGCCTGCTTGCGCCCTCCGATATTCGCTTGGAGAGCTGCATTGCGCTTGATATAAACCCAGGCATTCATCCCTGGTTTTAATTCGCGATTATTGGAGTTTCCGTCGAGGGAAATCACCACCGGAACCATCTGCTCCAATCTGGTATAGGGTCCGCCAGGTTTAAAAAGGGCAAACTCCGAATCGGTAGCGTCGCCTATCGTTTTGACTTTTCCGGTAAAGACCCGATTGGGATAAGCATCAACGTAGATTTCAACGGGATTGCTCTGCCCAATGTGTCTTACATAAGTCTCGCGCACGTTCGCACGCACCTCCAACGTGTCCTGGATGATGATCTTCAGGAAAGGTTGTCCTCTTTGTACGATGTCGCCAATATTCGCGGTCTTGCGAACAACGATGCCGTTCACCGGACTTGTCACATCAGTGCTTTCCAGGAGTCTTTTTTGAGTGTCCACCTTGAGCTTGAGCTGATTGGTCATGGATTCCTGGGATTCCAGGCGCGCCTTGAAGGCTTCCACTTCGACCAGGCGTCCCCTGCTTAAGCGCAAATCGGCTTCAGCTTTGCGCAAATCCGCCTTTGCCATCACCGAACGAACTTCGGCCAGCGTGGTATCATCACGGAAGTTATTGAGCTTTGAAATCTGCGCCAACTGCAGGTCCGCTTTAAGCTGCAGGATCTCGTTCTGGCGCATCTCGACGGTGGCTTGGGCCCTCTCATAGGCATTCTGCGCGTCGTCCAGGTCCTTCGCTGCGATGAATTGTTTGCCAAAGAGCGTCTTCGCGCGCTCAACCTCGAGCGCCATTTTTTTGAGATCGATTTCGGCCCTCGCAAGATTGGATTGAGCCACCTTGATTGCGGCCTCCGCTTGTTCGACCTGCGATTTGCCGACATGTTTGGCAAGCTCGTGCATCCGCACTTTTTCTCTGAGCACTCCCGAGGCGCCCTCCAACGCCGCCTCTGCGCGGCTGATTTCGTTTCGAACCGTCGCTTCCATCGCCTTGAACTTGAGCTTGGCCTCGTCGTACTGGGCGCTGACACGCTTCAAATCAACTATCGCCTCATCTAATGCGTTCTTAAAATCCTCCTTATCAATCCCCACCAGAAAGTCGCCCTTGCCCACCACATCGCCCTCCTCGGCGGAAAATTTGATGATTTTTCCCGACACTTCTGAACTGATGGTCGCGTAGGATGCAGTGACACGGGCCTCGTCCGTGTAAACGGTATTCATGGCGGTGATCCACCAGTTGATGCCGTAAATGGCGGCGATCCCAAAACCAAGTCCAAAAATAGTCAAGGCAATGACGTGTTGTTTTGCAACCAGCAAGAACCTCTGAGTTCTTCCGTACGTGGCTGCTTCAACGTCCTCGCGAGTCTCTTCCATGAATTGTGGTTCCTATGACCATCCGTCCCGTGCTACGTCTATGGTCGCTTCACGTATTGCCCCCATGACCGAAGGTTCGGGGCTTTCTTTCGTGGTGATAAATGCTTCGAATGCATAGCACTATCGGCACCAGAAATAGCCCTGCAACAGCGGCCAGGCGGAAACTATCGTGGTATGCCTCTATCGTAGCACGCTCGATCAGTTGATTTCTCAGAATTCCCTGCGATCTGGCCTTTGCTTCATCGAGGGGCTGTCCCGCTTGCTCAAAGGCGGTTTGCATCATCCTCAATGCTTCCTGTGACCCGTCGCGTTCCAGTGTCTGTATCCTCATAAGCTTTGTCAGATGTGCCATTTCTTGATGGGTCACGAATGTCGTCATCAATGGAATCCCCGCCGTATTCCCCAGGTTGCGCGCCAGCGTATCCATGCCCGCGCCTAAAGTTGCTTTCTCCACGGGAAGGGTTCCCAGAGCCATCGTCGTCATCGTCGCCTGGGCTCCAGAGCGAAACAGACTCTGAAAAACCGTGACCAGAATAATATATGTCAACGTGGACCCCACGTCTAATCCCGAGTAAAGATACATCGAAACCGAGGACGCGAGAAGGGAAATGGCGACCACGAGTTGGATTTGGATCTTATCCGAAAGTATTCCCCACCCGACCGCTCCCACTCCCGCGGTGAAGGCCATGGGAACTAGCCGTTGACCCGCCTGCAGAGGCGAAAAGCGAAGTTCCCGTTGAAGAAAGATCCCGAATATAAAATTGGTGCTCTGAAAAATTGCAGCGTTTAAGAGCCGGGCGAGAAACGAGAGCGTAAAAGACGCATTGGTAAAAATTCTGATCTCAAAGATAGGCGTTTTTGTATTGAGTTCGGTGAAAAAAAGAACCACGAAAGAAACCGCTGCGATACCAAAAAGGCTCAATATAGCGGACGAATTCCAACCCCATAGGGTGCCGTTGTTCACTGCCCAGAGCAAAGTGCTAAGGCCAAGCGACATTGCACCCAAACCGACGAAGTCCACCGACACCGGCCACTCGCGCTTCGCGTTATCAAGATCGCGCGGCATGACCAACATAATGAGAAGCAACGAAAGAAGATTGATGGGGATGTTGATATAGAATACCGACCGCCAACCAAACGTTTCCACCAACCAACCGCCAACGAGTGGAGCGATAAGCGGGCCGACCATGTGGCTGCCCTGGTAAACACCCATCGCCAGGCCCCGCTGGTGCGCGGGAAACGCTCGGTACATCATCGACATCGAAAGGGGTTGCCTGAGACCCCCTCCCGCATTTTTAAGGGTCAAAAAGAAAATTAAAGCGGGCAGGCTCCAGGAGGCTCCGGCAAATCCGGAACAGATGATGTAGAGAACAAAGGTTGCGAGATACAGCTGACGCTCGCCGAAGATTCCCGCAAGCCATCCGACCATGGGTCCCAAGATAGTTCTCACGATGGCGGGGCCCGTGCGAATCCACTGCACTTTATCCAGGCTCACGCTCATGGCCAGCATGATCTGCGGAATCGCGATTTCGACCATGCGTTCCGCGAAACTCACCGTCGTTGATCCGATGGCGAGTGCAATGCCTATCCACCATTTGTAGGACGGGTTTTCGGGCGCCACCGAAATTTGCGTGAACGAGATCATCTTGAGAGTCTATTAAGGAAGACTGGTCGCCGTTGTTGCGGTCGCTCAGACAGGCCGCATTTCGAGTGACGGTATTACAACCGGGTTTCTCGTGTCAACGATAGAAGCCGATGGGGTTTAACCCGCTTGAATTCGAAGGGTCACTAAGAGAATGCAAAGTGGAAAGACTGCTGCTCAAGAGCCAATGCCGAATTTGAACCTTTTGATCGTCTTGAACTATGTGTCCCGGGGCCAGAGGCTGATGCCCTCGGATTTGAGTTCGAGAAACACCTTATCGCCCGCTTTAATTTGCCGCGCGGCTGGCGACACCAAAACCCGTTTTTCCGATCCCAGAGCGACCGTGAATTCGTAGCGGTCGCCGAGAAACTGCACGGCCTGCAGATGGGCCGGCACCATGTTTGTTTTTCCTTCGGGCGCCTTGCCCCACAACTCCACCTGTTCCGGTCGAATCGCGACCATCACCGGTTCGCCGACTCCTGGCAGGCCATTACCACCGGTAGAAAAATTAGTTCGCGGGATGGCGATTGGCGCCGCACTGAGCTGCTGGATCTCCACATTGATTTGATGCTCGTTGATCCCCTGCACTTTTCCCGATAGCAAAAACGTTTTTCCAAGGAAATCCCTGACAAAGGCGGTTGCCGGATGATAGTAAACCTCTTCTGGGCCTCCCATTTGTTCCAGTTGGCCGAATTTCATGATGGCGATGCGATCCGAAAGACTCAACGCTTCGATCTGGTCGTGGGTCACAAAGAGCACGGTAATCCCCAGTCGCCGTTGTAGCCCCTTCAACTCCCGGCGCATCTCTTCGCGCAATTGCGCGTCGAGGTTACTCAGTGGCTCGTCAAGCAACAGGACACGGGGCGAAAAAACCAGAGCCCGCGCCAGGGCGACACGCTGCTGCTGGCCGCCGCTGAGCGCCGGCGCCGGTCGATCTTCCAAGCCGCCGAGCCCCACCAGCTCCAGAACATCGGCGACTTTCTTTTCCGCTTCGGCGCCTTTGATGCCGCGCAATTTCAAAGGATAGACGACATTCTCAAAAACGGTCATATGCGGCCAGAGGGCGTAGGATTGAAAAACCATTCCCATTTCCCGCTTCTCCGGCTTGATGAAGATTCGCCGGCTCTCGGAGACGAGGCACTTCTCGCCGAGAAAAATCTCGCCGCCGTCGGGTTTCTCCAGACCTCCAACCGATCTTAGGGTGGTCGTCTTGCCGCAACCGCTCGAACCAAGCAGCGTGAAGAACTCACCCTCACGAATTTCCAGGTTGAGGCGATCCACCGCCACCACTTGGTTAAATCTCTTGTATAGATTTTGAATTCGTAAAAAACTCACGGGTTTATCCCTTTCTACCGCCGCATGCATCGACAAACGCGCCGTTCGTCCTGGCCGGTCATAGGGCGAAGGGAACGGTTCGTTTTTACTCCCAACTCAGTCCGCCCGGATGCCGACTTTGAGGCCAAAGGAGCGGGCAACCATGGCCACGCCCAAGGTCAACAACGTTATGTATATGACCGTGATACTCGCGACTTCTCGATAACCCGCGGCGATTTGATCCAGAGCCAGGAGCGATAGCGTTCTGCTTTCCGAAGTCGCCAGAAGAATAATGCTGGAGCTATTCTGCGATGCAAAAGTAAATTTCAGCACGGCGACCAAGACCATGGTCTGCGCCAAGAGCGGAAACACTACTTTGAAATAGGTGCGCCAAAAACCAGCCCCTGACATGCGCGACGCCTCTTCCAGTTCATTTCCCAACTGGATGAAATTGGCCTTGAGAATTTGCGTTGACAGCGTGATCCCGCCCAGCACCGATGCGATGACCAGCAGAAAAAGCGTGCCGTAAAACGGGCGAAAAACCGGCGTACCGAGGAACATCCAGAGAAGGCCTAGGCCGGAAAGCACGCCCGGAATGGCGGACGGCAACCAGCAGATGGAATCGAGGATGCCGCGGCCGGGAAGTTTGGTGCGCACGAGCACATAGCCGATCATCGAAAAGAAAAACGCGCCGAAGGTGGCGGCGGCCACCGCGACGATCAAGGTATTCTGCAAGCCGAGCAAGATTCTTGGATCGGTGAGAGCCATCTGCCAGTATTCGAACGTCCAGGTTTTGGGCAGGTTGAAAAAGCCGAAACGAGTCATGAAACTGCCGCCAAAAACGCTCAGAAGGGGCACGACATCCAACAGAAAAACAATGAAGCCGACGAACAGCGTGGCCGGCATGCGCCAGATACCGAGATCGATGATTTTCGGTTTGAACTGTCCGGTGACCGTGGTGAAATGCCGGCGCGCGATCAACCTGCGCTGAATCGGTATAAAGGCCACAAGAAATATTAGAATGACGCTGCCCAGAGCCGCCGCCTGATTAACCAGTGGCGGTTCCTGCCTGGCAAGATCGACGATCTTGGTTGCGTATACGTAAAAACCCCAGGGCACCCCCAAGAGCAGTTCAGTCTCAAAGCTGCTAAAGATGCGGATCACGCTCAACAGGAAGACAACGACGATAACCGGCGTCATGGCGGGCACGGTGATGCGCAACATCGTCGTCAATGAGCTGGCGCCGGACATCCGGCTAGCCTCCTCCAGGGAGGCGTCCATACGCCGGAAAGCCGGCGTCATGAGCATGACTTTGGTAGAGATACCATTGGCCATGATGTGGGCCCAGATAATGCCCGCAAAGGAGTAGATGTCGAAGTTGAGGCCGCTCAAGAACGGCACCTGCCGCAGCCAGGAGTTGATCAAGCCCGTGCTTGGGTCCAACAACAACATCCAGCCGAATGTCGTTGCCAGGTTGGGCAAGAAAAAGGAAATCCAGAAACCGAACTCGAAGGCGTTGGCAAAGTAAATGTTCGTGCGCGCCAGCAGCCATGAGACAAAAATTCCCGTGGGCAACGCGATGAGCTGCAGCACGATACCGATTTTGACGCTGTTCCAAAGCGAGCGCCAAATCCCCGGTTCGGCAAAAGCTTCTTGCCAGGCCTTAAGGCCGTAGGCTGGCGGCTCGGCGATGGTGGCAATGTTGAAGCTGTTTAGAATAATGAGCAACAGCGGATAACAAACATAGAACCCCATGAAGCCGACGAGCAGAACCATGAGTAATGTGCCGCCGTCCAGAGGAGGGAGCCAGGTCCGGGAGACGCTTTCTGCTCCAACGGTTTGTGATTTCGACATATCTATAAACCTCCCCGAATCCCCGACTTAATTGCCCACAACGCCGTACCTATCGAGCAAGTGAACCAGCGCCTAAGCAAGGGGACAGTCCCCTTTTTGGCTGCGCAGGAAACCCGGACGGCTCACTTTCATTTCTTCGCGGATTCCGTCGCTTCTTGAAACAGCTTGGTAATCGGTTTCATGTCAAAATAAGCCGCATTCCACTGCGGAATATATTTCACACCGGCTCTAAGTCGGTTCCGTAGCTCTACGTCGTCTTTCGGAATATCCATCCGGAGCGAGCCCTCGACTCCCCCGTCGATGAACTTTCCCGAGACTTTTTGGAAATCGCTCTGCCCCTCGCGTGAGAGAAACCAGTTGACAAAAACTTTAGCCGCGTTCGGATGCGGCGCTTTGTTCATCAGCACCAAGGTTTTCGCCCGAGATTCCAAGCCCGCGCCCTCCTTGAAAATTCCCGGGTCCATGAGATCCACCGGCAACCCCTGCGCCTTCGCCTCGCTAATCGACTGATGGCGGCAAAGGCAGAGAGCGAACTTACCCGTGGCGAGCCAATCTTCCCCCTGTGGATAGCGCCGGTACAGCGTCAGATCCATTTCGCTGTAAAACCGCTTGAGAAATTCCGGTCCCAGCTCCGGATGATGGTAAAAGAAACGGTCCCGCGTCGCGGAGAATCCTCCGGCTCGTAGATCGAAAGCGGCAATCTTTCCTTTCCATTTGGGGTTAAGGATATCCCAATAGGATTTGAATTCGTTGGGCTTGACCACCCCGGTGTTGTACGCCACCAGGTAGAGCGGCGCGCCCACATAGACGAAAATGAATTGACCCTCCGGGTCGATATAGTGGTGCTTGCCCTGCCACCATTTAGACGGATCCTTCACTTCGGGCAAAACAAACGCCGTGGCGATCGGATCAAAGACTTTACCTTGATATAGCGTGTAGGGAGACGTGTTCCCCAAATTACCCACATCGGCGAGAAACTTTCCCGCGCGCCGCTCGCTCATGATGCGGGATACATGCTCGCCGCCGCGAGCGGTCACGACGGAGACTTTAATTTTTGGAAATTTTTGCTGAAAGCCGCTGTTGAGAAAAATTTCACCGATCTCGCTGAGGCTATAGATGACGAGCTGTCCTTCCTGCTCCGCCGCCCTTACCGTGTTATCCCATTCAACCTGCCAGGACGGCTTAGCCTCTGCGGCCGATAGGGAGCCGGGAGCGGTGATTGCCCATAGAATTACCCAGATCAGAGTCGCGCTTCGCACCATAGAACTTAGCCTCAACTAGCCAGCGCGTTTTTATCGCGTGGGCTCGTTGAGGTCAAGCGCAATATAGCTCCAACTTAGCTGGCGGCCTTAGCCTGGTGCGTGCAAAAGGGATGGTAGGAGCCCATGTTACAAGGGGCGTCCACCTTTTTCATCGCCGCTTCGAAGTCACGATGAATCGCCGGGTCTTCGTCCTCGAACTCAATCTGCCCACCCCCCTGCTTGACGCTGGTGTAGGTGCTTCCCTCGCTATCCTGCACTCTCATAAACCGGAAGCGCCAACTCCCCCAGCGCAGCGCCAGATAGCGCGAAGGGTTGGCGCCTGAATTGAAATGCTGGTGAAACCACTGGTCCGGCGGCACCACGACGCTGCCGGGTTTCCAGTCGACGCGTTGCATCGGCTGTCCTTGCGGCCAGAGAATCGAGTAACCCTGGCCGCCAAGAATAATAACATGCGCGCCGGGACCATGGCGGTGGCCTTTCTTATAGGTTCCAACGGGAAACTCCGAGATATGCGCCGCCATGGTGTTTTTCGCCAGATCAAATTTCATGTTGGTGCTGCCCTTGCCCCGTTCGCTGTAGTCCTGCAGGCCGACGCTGTGCGTGTCCGGGACGAAATTGGTAGTCATAAAAAAGCGACCGGTGACTTCTCCCTTGCCGCTGAAATAGCCCTCGGTGCTGGGATCGAAGCGATCAAGAAAGGAATAGTCACTGTTGAAAACGAAATCCACGTTATGAAACAGATTGATCATAAAGCAGGAGTTGGTCACCGCGAAATAGCGCGCCGCTTCGCTGCCGCTGGCGTTGAAGTGCTGGTAATGGGAATTGATCGGCACGGCGAATAGACTTCCTGGCCCCCACTCGAAGGTGTGCTTTTTGCCGTCCTTCTGCCACACCGAAGTCGCCCCATATCCTTTCGTTACATAAACCATCTCTTCGTAGAGGTGTTTCTGCGGATGGGTTTTGCCCTTCGGTGGAATCTCGCAGACGTAACCGTCGTTGACGCCGCCCGTGCCGTCGAGAACCACGAACGAACAGGGGACGCCTTTGAGGTCCCACGGCGCCAACTCGACTTTGTTGAGATCCTCCACAAAAAACCCGCGCACCACGGGTATCTTCTGCGCCGCCTGCCATACCTTGTATGTGTCGATCCGTTCGGGCTTCAGATCTGCGGGTTGTTGTTTGATTTCAGCCATTCGATTTTACTCCGTCGGTGCAATAATCCATTTCGCAAGCGATCCACCATTCCAGCCCTTCGCCTACGCGACCTTTTGCGGCTGGGGCTTACCGAACAACCCAATACGTTCGTTGATTACGTCAAACTCGATCAACTGATTTTTGTTCGGATCGCGCACCACCCCAAGAGGCTCCCCACCTTTGCGCACGATCTCGATCTGCTCGCGCAAGATTTTTCGCAGCAAGATGATGCCCTCGTCGCCGACGCCGAGATGCTCCTGGGTGCGATCCGTAGGGGCTCCCTGGGTTTCCCACGCCATCGCGTCCTGCACCAGCACATGCTCGAGGCGATAGGCTCCCTTCTCGTCCCTGATGGGAAAATATTCCCACGGCGTATCGCCGTCTGCGGGGGAGCGGTCGGTGTCATTGGGCGTAAAGTAAACGACGAAAACCTGGGTGTGCGCGTCGTCCACGGGTACTCGTATCTGCATATTATGGCGAATAAAACCGTCGGTCTTAAGGGCGCGGAATACATGGCGCAGCGTGATGGGAAACACCAATGGGTGTTGGTCTCGGCCCCAAGGATCTCCAGGTTTTCGTCCCGGCGTGCGCCGCTGTTTGTATATGCCGTACTCGAAGGGAATGAAATTATGTTCTTCCTCGTAATGATCTACGGCGACCCCGGCCAAGTGCGCGGTCTCCCCATGGAGCCAATAGAGATGCGACGGGTCAACCGAATTTTCCATAGGCTGAAGCCAGTTGCAATTATAAATTTCGTGTTTTTCGATCCACCTTTTACCGCTCTCCCAAGCCACCACATCGAAACGAGGCAGGAGCGGTCTCGGCTCAGGTCCCAGATAAGCCCATAGTAAGCCGCCCAAGCGCTCTGCCGGATAGGCCCTGTGTTTTATTTTGTCTTTGAATCCACCGGTTTCAGGTTCCGCTGGCTGCTCCAGGCATTTACCCGTACAGTCAAACTTCCAACCGTGATAGGGACAACGAATTCCTTCTTCATCGACGCGGCCAAAAGCCAACGATGCGCCGCGATGGGGGCATTTTTCCGCGACCACGCCGTAACGCCCGCTTTTGTCGCGATAAATAACCAGATCTTCGCCCAGAAGGCGAAATGCTTTTATCGGTTTCTCCTCGGTCAGTTCTCCGGCGCATGCCACCGGCATCCAGTAGCGCCGCAAGAGCTCGCCGGCCGGAGTTCCTCGTCCTACCCTCGTCAGGGTTTCGTTTTCCTCGCGCGTCAGCATGAGATTATCTCCTTGCTTCGTTCGCCTTCATGATTTCTTTAGCCAAGTCAACGATCGGTTTCATGTCGGCGTACTCAGGCTTGACGACGTCGAAGTATTTCGCCCCGGACCTGAGCTGCGCATCCGGCGGAACGGCGTCCTTGGATATATCGATGCGGCGCGAGTTGGGTGGATCATCCGGGTCTCCGAGTTTTTGCAACGCGAGCTGCCCTTTGCCGGAAAGGAACCAGTTGATGAAGACTTTGGCCGCATTGGGGTGGGGCGCTTGATTCAATAGACTCAGAGATCCGCCCCCCGAGGAAAAGCTCGATCCTTCTTTCCAAAATGTCGTATCGAAATCGTCCACCGGCAGCCCCTGGTTCTTGGCCCTTAGGGAATCTTTGCAGCCCATACAGATAGCATATCTTCCCTGGGCCAACCAGTCCGTCATCTGGCGAAATTCTTTGGCAAATTGAATGTCCATGGCGCCAAAAAATTTCCTCATGAACTCCGGACCGATCTCCCGGTTATAGTAAAAAAATTGCTGGGTCGCCCCGAGCCCAGAGTCCCGCGGGTCCAAGCTGACGATCTTGCCTTTCCACTTGGCATTGGTGACATCCCAGTAGGACTTGAAATCCTTCGAGTTGACGAGACCCGTATTAAACGAGAGCTGCGCGCTGCTAGGACTGGCCAGGAAGGCGAAAATGAATTTTCCCTCGGCATCGGCGTAGCGGTGTTCATTGCCGTACCATTTGGATTGATCAACGACTTCGGGAAGAATCAACATCGGCTTGATGGGATCTAGAGCTTTGCCTTTGTAGAGAACATTGTAGTTGCCGTTCACTCCGGCGCTGAAAACATCGCCCAAAAACTTCCCCGCGCGCCGCTCCGCCATGATTCGCGAGGTCAGTTGGGAGCCTCGACCGGTAACCGAGATGACGTTCAGCCAGGGGTAGTCCTTCTTGAACTCCTCCAACAAGCGCTCATAGCGGTAAATGTAGATGGTTACCTGTCCCTCTTTTTTGGCCTCAGCAAGTGTTTTTTCCCACTCCTTTTGCCAACCTGTCTGAGCGCCGCTCGGAGCGCTTGCCGTGACAAAGCCGAGCGACACTGCAATCGCGATTAGAAATTTACCTACCGTGGGCATATACATTATCCCCCTTCAAAAGCATTTAATCCGGCTTGGTCGGGACACGTCAAAATCCTCTACCAGGCCAATGCTAATGTCAACCGGAAACAGGCAAGGGGTTAGGAGTAAAGAGTAAGGAGCCCTCCCTTCCCCGCCGATTAAAACTCACGAGGGAGGGCTCAAGAAAGGGGACAGTCCCACTTCGGTGGCAACATAGTCTCGCTGTGATTAATCTAATTCGACTTATACATTCCATCGATGAATCCCGAATTGTCCAGCTCGCGAAGGTAGTGGAGGTCCCACAAAGCCATGGGACTCAATTCTTCAGTCTCGGGACTCTTGAGACAGCAAAGTTTGTAAGCATTGGCCACCGCTTCATGGTCGGGATAGGGTTTAGGCAGCAATTTGGCGACGCTACGGTAGTTGACGTTCTTGCACTCAGGCTCTCGCTGGCGCAATGCCTCGAGGATTTTTTCCGTCTCGCCGCGCCGCGTGCGCGCAAAATGGATTCCCATTACCTGCGCTTTGACGAGGCGTTCGGCCAACCCCGGTTTACTTTGCAGTGTGGTAAGTGTCGAAGTCAGCGTCGGTCCGTTTATCATCGGGAGTTGGTCGAGCGCTAAGACGTGCAAACCCGATTGCTCGAACTTGTCGGTGTTTCCCGTGACGAATATCGCGTCCACCTTGCCGGTTTTGAGAACGTCCAGTTGCATGGCGCGAAACTCATTGTTCGATTCGGTCAGTTCCAACCATTCCACCTCTTCGAGCTTAAGCCCGCCCCGCAGCACATAAAGCATATGATTGCCGCGTGGATGATGATATCCGCCGATGGAGTCCACGAGCGTCGTATCGCCGATCTTTTTGCCGCGGAGGTCCGACACTTGCTTGATCGGTAAGCGGGCGATCAACTTGTCATTGACGCTGTTGGAGGGTGAGGTGAGAGAAACGATGGGTCTTCCCCGACGCACCAGCAAGTACGGCGAAATATGGTTGCCGGAAACAAAATCGATCGTGCCGTCGAAAAGCGCCTTCTCCGCGGCCGACGAGCTATCGCAGAACTCGAAGTTTACCCTGAGCCCCACCTGCTCCCAGATCCCCCCCTTGTCCATCACCTCCCAAATAGGGAGATGGGAATGGGATCGGTAAAAGCCATGAATCTCCAATGATTCGTATTGCGCCATGTTGATGCCCTCCGGTGAAACCTTAGACTATTCCCCTATACCAACCGCCCCTTCCAGCGGCTGCGCTGACGGATTCGTATACCACACTATCGGTCAAAAGGGGAAAAAGTGGACGCGGAATCGCACGCCGATTTTAGATTGTTCGGTCATCGGATAACTCGATCTGCTCTAACCAAGACGTTGGGCGGAATCGTGAGTCCGATCTGCTTGGCGGTTTTCAGATTGACGACGAACTCAAACTTTGTCGGCTGCTCGACAGGCAGGTCGGCGGGCTTGGCACCTCTGAGGATCTTGTCCACGTAAATGGCAGCACGCCGGTACAGGTCGGAGATGCTTGGCCCATAGGACATGAAACCACCTGTGTCCGGCCAAACTTTATCTTGGTAGATTGCTGGCAGCCGTCGCTTCACGGCAAGTTCTATGACCCGGTTCGAATAGGTATTGATGGGAGGATGCTGTGCCACAACGAGAGCCTCTATTTGTGTCTTGGTCGTAGCCTCAAATACCCTATCGATATCATCGTGACGTCGCACCTCGAGGGATTGGACCTTGACGTTGAGTTCTTGTCCGGCACCGCGGACCTCTTTGAACGCCACCTCCGCAGATGGATTGGTCGGATTCAACAGCAGACCTACACGAGAAAGCCTGGGAACTACCTCATGGAGAAGCTCCAACCGTTTTCCGTACAACCCCTGGGCACCGACGGTGAACCCGGTAATGTTCCCGCCTGGTCGCGCCAGACTTGCAACGAGACCAGCAGCCACGGGGTCGGTCGAGCCGACAAAGATTATCGGAATCGCAACAGTCGCGTTCTTGGCCGCACCTCCCGGTGCGCCTCCGGCCGCGACAATGACATCGACTCTGAGCCGAACCAGCTCGGCCGCCAGCCCGGGAAGCCGATCTGTATTTCCATCCGACGATCGGTGTTCGATCGCGATTGTCTTTCCATCCACGTAGCCTAAGTCCGTGAGGCTTTTTCGGAATGCTTCGGCATTGGCCGCTTCGCGACCCGTGTTCGAGAGATAACCAATCACGGGAAGTTTCCTCGCCTGCTGCGCCTGGGCCTGGGAAACAGTTATCAGAAGGACAGTTGCCAGTAGCCAGAACAGTTTTGCTTTTGTCATAGGTTTTCCTTCTATCTTTTACCGATAACTGACTACTGACCGCTGACAACTCTCCTTGGACTCCCCCCAAATAAATAATAAAGCCCGACCAGTATGAAACCAGTCGGGCTATAGACTGAAGATCAAAGTTGTGGCCGAGCCAAGACCAGCTGGCATAGATAGATAGACGCGCCTACCTTATTTCACCACTGCCCATGAGCTGTCAAGCTATTCGTGATCGTGGCTCGTGCTCGTAGTCGTTCACGCTGGACGCGATAACGACCTCTCGAACCTGAGGGTATTTGAGAAAGTTATTAGCCCTACCCTAGGTATAGTCTTTTCGCTACACCCTATCTCCAATTGGAGACACCTGCCACCAAGCCACGTTGCGGCCCCCAATTTTGACTTGTCGTTGTTTAGCGAAGCCTTGGAAATTATTTCTGCTGCTCAGACGATCAGGCGACATTCTGCATCTTCGTGGCAAAGTCGCGCCCGGAAGTTGGCGGCGGCAGCGGTTTGCCATCATTGCGATAGAGTTCGATCGCTTCTTCGACAATTTGGCACAGCTCGCGGAATACTTCCTGCTCATCATCGCCGTGGCACCCGCCAAAGATCAATCCCGGAGCGCTTCCAATATAGCATTGATCTTCATCGGACCACTCGACAATTTTGGCGTATTTTGCGCTGTCTTTCATTTTTTCGCCTCTTCGATGGCAAGCTGCACGGCTCGAACTTGATAGCGTTTAGCATCGTCTCCGGGCTTACCGGAAATCGTCACGGGCTTTTCGACTTTCGGATGAATAAAATTTCTATGGCTACCTCTTCCGCCACGATCGACGAACCCCGCTTTCTGCAGGTCAGCAATGAGCTCTCTTACCTTCGGCGGCACGTAACAATCCCGAGTCTCTTTTCCGGTGTTTTCTGACTAGTCTATGCTGCTCCAATCCCCTGTCAAGACTCGACTAAAGTCCCCAGGTGCGATGGGGCACGTGCTTACCGTTCATACACGTCCGCGCCCACTAGAATCCTTTTTTCATATCCCTCGATCCAAACACTAAAGTCTAAATCTCAAAACTGCCTTTCCCAGTACTTTCTCCCCCCTCACGCCTGACCCCTTACCGTATAACCTTGTCCGCTCTTACCAAAACGTTCGGCGGAATCGTCAGACCGATCTGCTTAGCGGTCTTCAAATTGACGACGAACTCAAACTTCATCGGCCGTTCAACCGGCAAGTCACCCGGCTTGGTGCCCTTGAATATCCTGTCCACGTACCAAGCGCCTCGCCGGCCAACGCTATATCCATCGGGCTCGTACGACACGAGAGCTGCCTCCACCCATGATGCACAACCCCAAAAGGGTAACCTTTTCTGGATTGCGATCATGGGCATTTTTTTACAAGGCTCGCCGAACAACCCGCTATCGATGATAAATATACCGTCCGTGGTTTCCTTGGATAAGTTGCGCAACACTTTATCTACGTCATCCACCGACTTCGCAGGCTTCTCGTCAATTACCAGCCCCAGCTTTGGAGCAGTTTCCCTCACTAAAGCGGCAGTACGTAGATGACCTGGATTTTCACCTCTAGCATTGTAGAGTACGGCTAACCGCCGTAGGTTCGGAACCAGCTCTTTGAAAAGCTCCAGGCGCTTACCGAAAATTTCGGAACCAACATAAGACGTCAGACCTGTGATATTTGTCTCCGGACGCGCCAGAGATTTAACAAGTCCTGCTCGTACCGGGTCTGTGACCCCCCAGATGAAGACAATAGGAATCTCCTTGGTTATCTCCTTGGCAAGGCCTGTTGCGGTGCCGCCATGGGGAACAATAACATTTACCTGCTTCTCTACGTATCCCTTAGCAACAGGGCGTAGTTCGTCGTAGGTCTTAACGTTCGGGATATCCAACAAAAGATTTTTCCCCTCCACGTACCCAGCGTCCCTGAGGCCATCCCGAAGGCCTTTTATTGGGGGTAGTTCCTCAATCTTCCCCGGGCCGAGCACTCCCACACGAGAAATCCTACTCTGCTGGGCCTCGATGGGGGCAGTTATCAGCAGGAAAGTTGCCAGTAGCCAGAGGAGCTTCGATTTCGTCATCGGTTTTCCTCCTATCTTTTACTGACAACTGACCATTGCCTACTAACAACTTTCATCTGTTCGCCCCTCTCGCCTTACTCCTCCCCGTTACTCCTTACTCCTCCCCGTTACTCCTGACTCCTCACCGGATCACCCTGTCCGCCCACTTTGACTGGACGCATAAAGTGATATAATTCCCTCTATGTGAACTGGGAACGGAGAAAGGCATTGGGCAACGTTTTCTTCGATGTCGCGAAGTATCTTTTAACGACGACGGCTGTCGGCACATTTGTGGTGGAGAAAGTCAATTTCCTAGCTCTGGTGATCGCCGTAATTTTCTCGACTGGATTAATGGCCATCGCCTACTACGTGACCCCGCTCGATAAGGAGAGTTAATATGGAATATGTCGCCGCTATCGCCGTAGCGATTTTCATCTTTGCAGCTATCTTTGCCCTCTATATCAGGCACCAAGAAAAAAAAAACAAGCGATAGAAGTTATCAGGCCTCGAGCGCCGCTTTTAATATTTCCACACCTGCCGTTTGATTATTCGTCGATAAAATTAGTGTTGCCGCCCTACTCCTCACCCTTTACCGTATTACTTTGTCCGCTCTCACCAGCACGTTCGGAGGAATCGTCAGACCAATCTGCTTAGCCGTTTTCAAATTGAAAATTAAGTCAAACTTTGTCGGCTGCTGCACGGGAAGATCGGCCGGTTTAGTACTTTTTAGGATCTTATCGACGTATCCCGCGGCAAGTCGCCACCCCTCACTTGGATCACGCGCGTAAGACATGAGGCAGCCATCATTTACAAAGTCATTCCCTTCACACATCGCCGGCAATCGGTTTTTTATGGCGAGGTCACTGATCTGTTTCCGGTGGAAACCGGTCAGAGGATTGCGTGACACAACAACCGCATCGGCGCGCTCCTTCACCATCGCAGCATAGGCCTTATTAAGCTCGCCAGACTGTTGGACCATGAGTCTTTGAATCTTTATCTTAAAGGCTTCTCCCGCAGCCTCAACCTCTTTCAGTTCATCTTCCTCACCCGGTCTATAAAGAAAAGCAACTCGACGCGCTCGTGGGATGACTTCCTTTAGAAGTTCTAGCCATTTACCGCTTAATTGCGGGGAGATACTAGTGAAGCCGGTGATATTCCCTCCGGGACGGGCAAGGCTGGCAACGATCCCACGTCCGACCAAATCGCCAGCCCCCGTCACAACAATAGGGATCGTGGTCGTTGCGTATTTGACAGCCCTAGCACCGCTGGTAGAGCTAGTAATAATGATATCGGGGTTCAACCGAACAAGTTCCGCGGCGAGTTCTGGAAATCGATCAGGGTTTCCCTCCGCTGACCGAAGCTCAAAGACGATATTTTGCCCTTCAACGTAACCCAGCTCGCGTAAGCCCTGCTTGAAAACCTCGCGGTTCACCGTACTCCAAGTGGCCGGTGACAACACCCCTATTCGGACAACTTTCTTCGGCTGCTGCGCCTCGGCGGAAACAGTTACCAGAAGGACAGTTGCCAGTAGCCAGAACAGTTTCGCTTTTGTCATGGGTTTTCCTCCTATCCTTTACTGACTACTGACCGCTGACAACTCTCCTTGGACTCCCCCCAAATAAATAATAAAGCCCGACCAGTATGAAACCAGTCGGGCTATAGACTGAAGATCAAAGCTGCTGCCGAACCAGGTCCGGCTGGCATGGATGGAAGCGGCCTAGTTATTTCACCACTGCCTGTGACTTGTCAAGGTGCGCTTGCGAGCTGTGATCGTGTCTCGTGATCGTGGCCACCAGCCTATCGCGGATATCAATCATCTACTGCAGTTCGTATTCCAGCCCGGCGAGAGTGTTTGTAGTAAAAGTTGATATCTTTCCACCGCAGAATTGGAGTAGATATTCTTCCAGCCGCTCAAGCGCCCTTGCTAAATCTTCGGTTCGGATCGTTAATCGCGGAGCCTCCGTGAAAAGGACGATGTTGGTCGACTCTTCGGTAATCTTACAGTGATCGCAGTCGCGGAAGTTCCACCGGCGTGTTAATACCCTTAGAGAGTCGGCATACACAATCTCTTCTGGATCGGTCATTTCCAACCTGGTAGCCCCAATCGGAACAAATGTTTCCTTTCCCGCAGATCGGCGCAGCATAATGTCGCCCGCGATACGATCAAGGTCGTAGCCCCCGACCGGAAGAAAAAATTCAAGCTCGACCAGCAAATAGGCGTCTACGGATTTCGAAATGGTCGGTAGGTTCCGACCTTTTGCGACACGTTCTATCAGTGCTTCTGCTGTGGGTTGGTATTTTCTGGGGTTAGCACCAAAGTTCTGAAAAACTTCCCGCCACGCCGCGATATTTTCATGATGCCCGAGGGTATTGGGCGAGACACTATGGCGCAGGCCGACCGCTTTTTCTTGCTTCAACGATTCCAACGCGTCATTGACGCCGTGATTGTCGATTCCTCGGGCAACCAACACGCCAATCCGCAAATCAGGATAGCCACGGGCAATTTCCGTAGAAATGAGGAATCGCACAGGTGCTACGCGTTTTGCCAAAGGGAGGGCAAACCGAGATTTCCCTGTTGCTCTTGATAGGCGCGCAGGCGCAAAATCGCATCGCTCACACGGTCAAAGAGCGAAAGGTATTCTTTTTGAAGCTCAACTTTCCATTCCATCCTGCACTCACAGCTCAAATCCTCCAGAAGCCGAATATCGTTGGTGGAGTTAAACTCCCGAATTGCCTGTTTTACGCGGGGCGTACAGTTTGCGCAGTTGCGGGCGTGGTGCTCGTAACTTGGAGCGAACTGATATCCGCCGATCCTGACCTCACCGAATTTGTATGCGGCTTTACTAACCTCTAAAACAGTCCACAGCCATGCCGTCCTGTAAAGACCTATCCGAGCTAACACACCCGCCATCGAGTGCTCCCCAATGCTAATGGGCTCTATCGAAACAACTTTGGCGCCCGCTGAGAACGCATACTCGACGGTCTTCATCGCATCATGAAAAGCCTCGCGTTCTGTCAGGAAGGATGGTTTCACCAATACATAGGCCAGAAGGTTGAAATAACGATTCACCAGCGCAGCTGCTTCTTCAAACTTTTGCAATGAGAAGGACTTGTTGACACAGAGGGATCTCACAATCGGATCGGCGCTTTCAAGGCCGATGCCGATTTCCAAATATTTGTCACCGAGGATTTCCTTCGTTTCTCGAAGAACTTCATCCGTTATGAACTGCGGCAAAGATTCTACGACGATGGCCTCAATATGCGGGTCCGCGGCTATGATTCTTAGAATTGTTCTTCGCGCCTCGGCTGGTAACTCCCGATTGTTGAAAAAGTTGCCCTCGTTATAGAGACACAACACACGATAATCACTAAAGTCATACCTGTTGTAAGCACCAAGGAACTGCTGCACGTATGATTCAGCCGAGACGGGCGTACCAAAAGTGGTTTCGGCCAAACTATGCTCGCAGTCAAGGCAGCCAGCTTTAAATATTGGTTTCCCATCTTTTCCCTGCTTCACCGCCCAGACACAACCACTGGAACGTAGGTATATGATTACTCGCTCAGTCGCGCGCCCTTGATAGTTCGCTTCCCACACCTCACTTCCCTTCGCCTCCTCCGTGGACACCCTAAGTTGCGGGGTCTGGGCCCTGATCCACTTCATGATATTCCCCAACTCAAAGCGAAGATCTCGCAATATATCCGTTCCTTGCGTGGTGGCCTGGAATAACGGTTGTTTCGTGGCATGATCAACCGTAATACCGCCTTTGAAGCCTTCTAGAATATCGGCGCTGACAGTTAGTTGTTCTGCCATCGAAATTTTGCCCTTGAAGGTAAAAACTATGGAAATACCCAGGCAGCGTAATGGCAAATGTCGTACCACAGCTTCGCGCTTGACGTGCGCTGGGGCATGTCTGGACGGTTCTGGCTTGGTTGTCCCTTGGGAGCCTCAGTTGATACTGGTGTAACTTATTTAAAACGCATCGATTTACCGGGTCCGAATATGCCGCGACTGCTGTTGAAAGGAGGGTCAACGGCCCTTGCAGGAAGCGATAGAGTAGTTCGGGCTGTCGGCCCCGAATTTTATGGAGCAAGCGCTCTAGTAGTCACAATGGTCCGGTTAACCGAATACCATTCGGGAGGCATTTCTTGACGCTGCTCCTGTCCATTCCGAGTCTTTAACTCGTGGGCCTCAGATACCCCCCTGCTTTCAACTCACTATGCCGACTTTCTTAACAAGGGTTGTCAAGCTGGAATGACCCACGCCCCCGGTAGTATGCGCCGTCAAGCAACGACCCCATCCTGCATCATCCTGCAAACCTCCACTCATGCTCGAGCACTGCCTCAAATGGTTGACACGAGACCCGATTATCGGATACCCCCAAGTTCCAAGATGGGGCGAGTCCCAAACCATACCTTCACCGGGCTCCTTGCGGGTCTCAATCTTGGGTGGCCGGAATATCGCGACGGGCAAAGTAGAGTTCACAGAGGCTCCCCCTAAAATGCTGATTTTTGCGATTTGTCTTTCTAAGGTGGCTTAAGCGATGGAGGAAGACATGGGAATATATAGAGGCTGGCTTAAAATTTTTTCACTGCTGGTTTCGCTCGCGCTACCCGGGTACGGGTTTTCACAGGCGTCCTTCTACGAAGGGAAGACCATAACGATTTTGCTGGGCACCTCGGCCGGCGGGGTGGGAGACTTGCGGGTGCGGGCCGTTGCGCCTTTCCTCCAGAAGCATATCCCTGGAAACCCCATCGTTTCGGTCGAGCATATGGCCGGAGCGGGCGGCCGCAGGGCCGCGAACCACATTTTTCGGTCCGCGCGCCCCGACGGTCTAACCATCGGCGGACTGCTGCCCGGGACCGTGCCGGACGCAATCATGGGCGAGGCTGGTGTCCTCTACGACATCGATAAATTAATATACCTGGGAACCCCCAATCGGGGCACCGGCCATACTGCCTTTTTCACGCGCAGGGAGGCCGGGCTGGACAGCATCGAAAAGCTGCGCGCTACCCCGGGCGTTCGCATCGGAGCCCCCACCGTAGGGCATCCCCACTATTTTCTCGGCCGGCTATTCGCCTATGTGCTGCGCATGACAGGCCCAAGATTTGTAACCGGCTATAGCGGCCCTGAAATCGACATCGCGCTCCTGCGCGGCGAGGTGGACGGCAGAGTACATAGTCCGGATACCATATTGCTTCGCAATCAAGAATGGCTCGAAAAAAGACTTGTAGATTTTCATATTATGATTAGCCTGCCGAGAGGGACAAAGCACCCGCATGCGGCTTTTGCCCGGCTGCCCGAGCTTGAAACCTTTGCCAAAACCCCTAGAGAGCGAAAACTTCTTGACCTCTACGAGGCCTTTCGCACCACTGGCTCTCCTCTGGTCCTGCCACCGGGGACGCCTAAGGACCGCGTTGCGATGCTTCAGAATGCGCTCAGGAAAGTTTTCAAGGATCCGGAGTTCTATAAGGAGTTCAAGAAGCTAACCGGGCATGATGCCGAAGTGGTGATGCCTGAAGAGCTGGTCCAAGCTATCAGGGACCTCCCGAGGGAAGCTGAAATAATTGATTTGTACAAAACAATTTCCGGCGCAGAACCGCTGCCGGTAGTTAAATAAAGCGGGAAAGGCAATACGCTCCTGCCCACTTTTTACTTCAGCACTTCACGAATGAGTTTGTGGACAGGTTCGGGGTCCAAATAACCGATTACCTGATACTCTTTGCCCTCGACACGGCGGGCATCGGGCAGCACGTCGTCTTTGGCAATATCGATCCTCATGGAGTCGGAGGGTTCCACTTCTTTAGTGTTCATCACCTTCTGCCAGATCATCTGCCCCTGGCGCGAGAGATACCAGTTGATAAACACCTTGGCCGCGTTCGGGTGAGGCGCGCGATTGAGCAGCGCCAGGACACTGCTGCCGCCGCCTCCGATAGTCGTTCCCTCTTTCAAACGTTCCGGCGCGATCTCATCCACTGGTAGTCCCTGTTTGGCAACCTTGTCTATGTCCCGGCATAAAAAGCAAAGCGGGAACTTTCCCGTGGCGAGCCAATTGGTCCCCTGGCGCCGGTCGCGAAAGAGGGTGATATCCGTTTCGGTGTAAAAACGACGCAAAAACTCGGCCCCCAAACCGGCTTTGTGATAGAGAATCAACACCGGCGTCGGTGGCGATACGCCGCGCGGATCCATGGTTAATAGCTTACCCTTCCACTGCGGCTTCAGCAGATCCAAATAGGTTTTTATATCCTCCGGATTCGTTAGCTTGGTATTGTACGATAAGCCCGTGCTGACAGGGGTCCCTTCGTACATAAAAATATATCGGTTCTCCGGATCGGTAAACCAGTGCCTGCCGCCATACCACTTCGAGGTATCGCTCACCTCCGGAAGCATAAATGTTGGGGTGATCGGATCGAGTCCTTTCGCCATATGGAGAATACGGGGTCCATTGGGGCCGCTTGCCATGAGATCGGCGAGATATTTATCCGCGCGCCTCTCGGCAATAACGCGCGTCACCAGTTCTGAGCCTCTGCCGCTGCTGGTTACGACTTTTATAAAGGGAAATTCTTTGTTGAAGGCCGCAATGATTTCCGGATGCGTGATCTCCTGCCCTCCATAGAGCGAGACCTGCCCCTCTTTTTTCGCCCCGTCGATCGTCCTCTGCCACTCCTCCTTCCACTTCGGCGCCTCCCCCGCTGACGCAACCGACGTGTAAATTATCAGTAAGCTAGCAAATATTAGGGAGCCTTTTTTTCTTTTCATACTATGCCCCTCTATTGCCTAGTGCCCATTGCCTAGTACCTCAGTACGTCAGGGCTTTTTCTGCGCCATCACTTCTTTGATGAAATTCCGGATCGGCGTCTGGTCCATCCATTCGGCGCGATCGACAAACGGATAGCGATTCGGGTCCGTCTCGGGCCTGCGATTGCCCTTCGGTACTTTGTCCTTGGGAATATCGATTCGCAGTGAATCCGGACCGTCATTGCCCTGGGTGAAAATTCTTTGATAAGTCATCTGCCCCTCGCGCGACAGCAGCCAGTTAAGTCCGATCTTGGCCGCGTTTGGATGGGGCGCTTTGTTGATCAGCGCCACCCCGCCGGAACCCGCGCCGATATAGGCTCCCTCCTTTAACTGGTCGGGCGCGAACCAACCCACCGGCAGTCCCTGCACCTGCATTACGTCCAGGTCCATGCGCGAGATCGGGCTAAAAATCGAAAAGGCAAATTTGCCGCCAGCCAGCCAATCGCCCATCTGGCGCGTATCGGTGCTGATGACGATATCCGTCTCTGTAAGAATGCGCTTGATAAACTCGGGTCCGAGGCCCTTGTGATGATAGAAAAAACGCATGGCGTCGCCCGCACCGCCGAGGGTCGGGTCGAAGGCGACGATCTTGCCCTTCCACTTGGGGTTGAGGAGATCCCAGTAGGATTTGACTTCAAGGGGGTTCACCAGCTTGGTGTTAAAGCCAACCACCACGCGAGTTTCGCCGTTGATGTTCAAGAGATACTGGTTTTCCGGGTCGACATAATGGTGTTTTCCCAGCCACCATTTGGACGTGTCGGTAACCTCGGGCAATATTAACACAGGCGGAATCGGATCCAGCGCTTTGGCCTTGTAAAACACATTGTATCCGGTCGTCATGCCGTTGACGTAGAGATCGGCCAGGTGTTTATCAGCGCGCCGCTCCGCCATGAATCTCTTGGCGACATCCGCGCCTCGGCCATATACTCCCGTGACTTTTATCTCCGGAAACTTTTTATTGAAATCGATAAACAAATTTTCAAAATCCGCGCTGCCGTATAATACGAGCCGGCCTTCCTTTTTGGCGGCTTGGAGCGTTTTTTCCCAATCGGCTCTCCAGGCTTCGGACTGCGCCGCCATGGCTGCGGATACGCCGAAGGACAAAAACATCGCGAAAGCGAAATAAAATAATTTCAAGGGATTTAAAATCATCATCATACCTCTGACTTTCCATTTCATATCGGCGTGCCTTTTCGTTTCTTCAGCTTCGCTCAGGACAGACTTTTGGCCGGCACTCGTGTTCGTGTTTCGTGCTCGTCCGCTCACGAGCACGGTTTCTATCTTTTCCCCGCCGCTTGCTGCGCCTCTTTAATCAACTTCGACACCGGCCCCATGTCGAGCCACTCAGGTCGGCCGGAATAGATATATTTTACTCCCTTTTGCCGGCGGTAGACCGTCGGGATGACCTCCGTAGATATATCCTCGCGCATCGACTGCCGCACATCGTGAAGTTGCGCGTAGACTTTCTGATAGGTTTCCTGTCCCTCGCGGGACAAAAGCCAGTTGATCGCCACCTTGGCGGCGTTGGGATGCGGGGCGTTTTTGAATAAAGCAAATCCCCCCTGGCTTGGCCCGACGAAGGCCCCTTCTTTAAAATGGCCGGGCTCGAAAAATTTTACCGGCAGCCCCTGTTTTGCCGCGTCTTCGATATCGGTGACGAAAAAAGCGATGGGAAATTTCCCCGACCCGAGCCAATCGACCATTTGTCGCGCGTCGCGGGAGTAGGTCACGTCCATCTCGCCGAAGAAACGTTTGATAAACTCCGGCCCAAGCTCGGGGTGATTGTAAAGAAATCTGAGCGAGTGCGCCACGGTGCTCACCCGGCTTACGTCATAGGCTACGATCTTACCTTTCCACTTGGGATCGACGAAATCCCAATACGATTTAAAGTCCTTTGGATGGACGATTTTTGTGTTGTACGCGTTCTCTCCGCCGTGGACGCTTCCCTGAAAAACGAAAATATACTTGCCTTCGGGATCGGCATAATGATGTTTTCCTCCCCACCATTTCGACTCATCCACGACTTCCGGAAGAATGAGGTGTGGCCGGACCGGATCCAGGATGTTGGCTTTATAGAAAACCGTATTTGGCGTGACCACCCCGTTGATAAACAGATCCACCAGGTATTGCCCGGCGCGCCGCTCTGTCATCACCGCCTGGCCATGCTCGCTGCCGCGCCGGGTCGTGTTGGATTTGACTTTGATCTCGGGAAATTTTTTCTGCAACTCGGCGAAGACCTTTTCGTACCCCTGGCTACCGTAAAAAGAAACCTCGCCTTCCTTCTTCGCCGCCGCCAGAGTTTGCTCCCACTCAGTTTGCCGATTCTGCGCCTCTGCCGCATGGGCTACTGACGCTAGGAGCACGGCGGCCAGCACCACGACCCATTTTAGATTTTGGATGCTTCGACTCAGCTCAGTACAGGTGCGAGGTTGTAGTTTGTTAGACCACATTTTCTCGAACTCCTTGATCATCCCGCCAAGACGCCAAGTACGCAAAGAAAGATTATTGCAAATTCCTCCGAACCTTGGCGCCCTTCGCGGCTTTGCGGGAGGCTAATAGTTATCTCCAACTCGTCACTACTCCAGTCTTAATACTTCTTTCCACTTTTCGTACGTCTTTTTTCTGGTCTCCTCCGGAAAAGTGCAGGTCTTCGCGTACTGATCTTTCCAGTGATAGGGTTGGCAAGCATTGATCACCGCCACCGAATTGGTGAAGTTTTTTTGGGCGCGCGCATCCGGCGTTATGCGTGGGTCCAGCGGCGTGCTCCACGCTTCGGAAATGACGTCGATCGCCGTGGCCGGATCAGAGCGCGTCGCCAAAGCCCACAGTACATCATCGATGTTGGATGGATCAATATCTTCGTCGACGATGATGACAAAGCGGCGGTGATAGCCGTAGGTGGAGCCGAGGAGCGCCATGGCGGTTCGCTTGGCGTGGCCGCCGTACTTCTGATTGATCGAGATAACGGTGATATAGCGGGTCACATACTCCCAGACTCCTTCGATATCCGTGACCCCGGCTTTTTCCAACGCCAACCAGATATTGGCTGCGCTAAGCGGCACCGATTTACCGGAAATTCCAGGGGGCATGCCAAAGATGATCGGGTCATCGCGATACATGACCGTTTTTACTTTGATCACCGGTTCGTTTCGGGTGCCGGAGGCATAGTAGCCCGTCCATTCGCCGAACGGCCCTTCCGCCCGGCTCTCCGATTGCGGCGGAAGCAAAGCTCCTTCGATGGCCAGTTCGGAGGTTGCGGGAATGGGAAGCCCGGTTTCCTTGCCTCGAATCACCGTCGCCGGCTCACCCCTGAGCCAACCCGCGATCTCGATTTCGGAAACACCCCAGGGCTCGTACCAACTGCCCACCTTGGCCAGCACCGGATCTTGACCGAAACTGATGGCCACGGGACAGGCCTTCCCTTTGGACCAGTATTTTTCGCGGATCAGCCGCCCATGCTTTCCCGGTGAAATCCAAATTCCCAAAGTGTCCTTATCGTAAACGCAAACTCGGTAGGTCCCAAAGTTCGTCCAGCCCTCGTCCGGGTCTTGTAAGATGACCAGACAACCGGTGCCGATATAGCGTCCGCCGTCATGCTCATGCCAGCGCGGCGTCGGGAACTTGAGCATATCGACCCGGTCTCCGCTCTCAACATTTTCCGTCACCGCTCCGCTCGCAACTTGGACAGGCTTGAGCGGCTTATACGATCCCAGTTTCTGTTTCCACGCTTTGACCATATCCATGCCGCTCAGCGTCGGATCCAAACCGAAAGCCAGGCCTGTAGTCGCGGTCGAACAAACCGCGTTGACGATAACGCGAAAGCCCTTTGGGTAACCTTTGATGTTGTCGAACAACACGACCTTCGGATGAGTCGCCCGCGCCGCGACTTCCGTGATCGCGCCGAGCTCTAAATCCCAGTCCGCGCCGTTGACCACACGCAGCTCGCCCATACGGTCAACCGCCTCGATATATCCGCGCAGATCTTTGTAGAGTATGGGAGTTCCCGGCTCCATATCAGCGCCTCATCGGAAATGTTAGGGTGTTGATCGCGTTTACTTCCTTACTTTTTCTTTATGTACCTTACTTCGGCAATTTTTTCGAAGTCCGAATCTTGGCTCCAAAGAGTGGCTCCGTAGGCACGTGCAGTCGCCAACATGACGCTGTCAGCCATCGGAAGTTTGTCGTTGAGGCTAATGCGAGCGGCGCTCAAAGCCAGGGAGGCGCTTAACTCAACGATCGTTCCTTGTTGCATCAAAGCCACGGTTTGCAGAGCCTCGTCCTCACCGCGTTGCTGCAACACCTGCTTAAAGACTTCGTAGAAACTGAGCGTCGGCACCACGAGGTCAGTTGTCGCTATGATAGACTTGGCGAAAAAGTCGGCATTGGGTCCGTCAGCCAGGTACTCCAGCCATCCCGACGAATCGACAACATTCACAGGCGGTCCGTCTCCCGATTTGTGGTTGTATCGATCCCTTTGAGAAAGCCTCTCATTTTCTTAATGGGCCGCACCGGAATGAGTTCAATACGGTTCTCGTAGAGGAGCGCTTGCACCTTCTGGCCTGGGACCAGTTTTAGCGATTCGCGTATTTCTTTGGGGATCACAACCTGAAATTTTGGGGAAACCGTTACTGTTTCCATCACGCCTCCCTATCGATCGTAACTTGGTATTACGATTATACTATCGATCATAGAAGGACTTGGCAAGAGCGAAAAAAGGGGACGCGGACCTTACGCTTCACACCTTACCGATTCACCCTGTCCGCCCGCGTCACAATTTTGGATTTTAGATTGCCGATTTTGGATTGTTCGGTCATCGGATTACTCGATCTGCTCTCACCAAAACGTTGGGCGGAATCGTCAGGCCCATCTGCTTTGCGGTCTTGAGATTGAACACTAATTCGAACTTGGTGGGCTGCTCCACAGGGATATCAGCCGGCTTGGTCCCTTTTAAGATTTTGTCCATGAGAATAGCAGCCCGGCGGTACTAATGGACGCGATCCACACCATACGACATAAGCCCACCGGCCGCTGCGAATAGGCTTTCCTCGTAGATCGACGGTAGACGCCGCTTGGTCGTGAAATCGATGACGCGTGCTCGATGATCGATAAGAAAATGTGTCACTTCGACATAGAGGGCTTTAAATTGTTCTTTGCTGATCGTTGCAAAAGCGCTCTTAAGTGCGTCCGGATCGCGCACATGAAAGGATCGGATTTCGATACCCAAGGCCTTTGCCACAGTGTCGATTTCTCTCATCTCTTGTCCTGGTTGTGCTCTTGACGCGCTAAACAGAGCTAAGCGGAAATTTGCGGCGACATCTCCTTTAGCAGCTCAAGTCTCTTCGCGCCTAGTTCTCTGGCGAGAGTGGTCAACCCCGTAACGTTACCGCCGGGCCTTGCAAGGCTGGCAACGAATCCAGCAGCCCCCGGATCCGTCGGAGTGAGCAACATAAAAATAGGGATCGTACGGGTCGCTTGCATTGCGGTACGAATTTCTCTGGAAGAAATCGCAACAATGACATCTACTTTGAGCCGGACCAGTTCAGCGGCAAGCTCTGGAAGTCGATTAAGGTTCACTTCTGCAAATTTCCGCTCAAAAACGATTTTTTGACCCTCCACGTAGCCCAGCTTGTTTAGTTCCTGACGGAATAAATCGGCAACCGGTACAAAGTAAGACGAACTCTGGTACAGATGACCTATCCGCAATACTTTCGCCGGCTGCTGCGCCTGGGCAGACACGCAAAGCGCAGAGAGCATGGCGCTAAGCGTAACACCGGTGACTATATTCCTCATGATTTTATCTCCTTGCTGCTCTTTGCCCTTTGCTCCACGCGCCGCCCTGCTATCTTATGACTCTGCCCGCCTTCACCAGCTCTCATGAGTTTTCCTTCGCGTGCTTACTTGCGATTACTAATGCCGATCGCCTCGTGCCTTTCTTCACCTCACCCCTTACCTATTTCTCTGCGCCATCGCCTTGTCGACGATCTCCTGGATCGGCGCCATGTCCATATACTCCGGCTTATCCGCCAGTATATATTTGACGCCGTCGACGCGCCTGACTTCGCTGCGCACCATGTCCTTTGGGATATCGTTGCGCAGCGACTCTTCGGAATTGTTCGGCGTGTTGGCGGCGCGCTGCAGCGCCATCTGACCTTCGCGCGAGAGCAACCAGTTGACGAACACTCGCGCGGCGTTCGGGTGCGGCCGCTGAGTCAATAAGGCGATGGAACCCATGTTGCCCGCGGAAATCGCCCGGCTCTCTTTCCACTTCGGGGTCGGAAATACATCGACGGGCAGGCCTTGGGCTTTAACTTTCGGGATTTCGGAGCAAAAAAAACAAATGGCGAATTTCCCGTTCGCCAGCCAATCCGTCGCTTGCCGGATTTCTCGAGTTAACGTCACATCCATCTCTCCGTAGAGGCGCCGGATGAACTCAGGGCCCAGCTCCGGCGTGTGATAAAAAATCCTGAGCCCGATGCGCTGGCTGCCGGAAATTTTCGGATCCCGCGAGAGTATTTTTCCTTTCCACTTGGGTCGAAGGAAATCCCAATAGGAACGAATCTCACCCGCCTCCACCGACTTGGTATGGTAAGAAACATACTCGCCGACGTTGCCGAGATAGAGGAAGATGTATCGGTTCTCCGGGTCGACGTATTGATGCTGGCCTTGCCACCACTTGGACTCATCGACGACCTCGGGAAGTAACAGCGCATCGCGCACGCTGTCCAAGATTTTGCCGCGATAAAATACTTCATAGGCCGTCGTCACCCCGCTGATATAAGCATCGACGAGATACTTGCCCGCGCGCCGCTCGGCCATGATGCGCGGCGCCAGTGTATTGCCGCGACCGACGGTGGTTACGACATTGATTTCGGGATATTTTTTCTGAAACAGTCGCGCCACTGCGCTGAGCTCGCCGTCACCTTGAAGTAAGTAAAGGTTGAGGCTGCCTTCTTTTTTCGCAGCCTGGACGGTCTTCTCCCATTCCGTCTGCCAATCGGCGCGCGCATGGGCTTGCAAGCAAAACACATAGAGCAAGGCGCTAAGTGCGAGACTGATGATTATCTTCGTCATGGATCTCCCTCCTACTACTGCCTGTTGCCTCTTGCCTTTCTGCAGCGCCTCACCCTCACCATAAACTTCGCGCCATTGCGGGATATTCGTGATCGTGTTTGTAATCCGTGTTCGTCCGACCACGCCCACGAGCAACGAACACGGTATCTAGTTCTTCCCCGCCGCCTTCAGCGCCTCGTTCATAATGTTGATGACAGGCTTCATGTCCTGAAACTCCGGCTTGCTGGTATCGATGTACGTGACTCCGTCCATGCGACGACTGATTAAAGGAACATCTTCTTTAGAGATATCGATGCGCAGGGAATCCGGCGGGCTTTCGGAATGGACCAGAGTTTTTTGCAAAGCGATCTGACCCTTGCGCGACAACAACCAGTTGATGAAAACCCGGGCGGCGTTGGGATGGGGGGCGCGATTGACCAGCGTCAACGTGCCAAACTGCTGGACCAAACCGCCCCCTTCCTTGAAAGCCTCGGGGCCGAATGTATCCACCGGAAGGCCCTGCTGTTTCGAAATATCGACATCGCAAAAAAAACAGATGGAAAATTTGCCCACTGCGAGCCAATCCGGTCCCTGCCGGTAGTCGCGAAACAGAGTCACGTCCATCTCGCCAAATAATTTTCGAACGAAAGACGGCCCGATCTCCGGATGGTGATAGAACAGCCGCGCGTTGCCAGACCCCGGCCCCGGAGTGCGCACATCGCGCGCAATGATCTTGCCCCTCCACTTGGGATTGAGCAGATCCCAATAGGATTTGAAGCCTTTGGGATCGACGAGCTTGGTGTTGTAACTGATCGAGCCATAGGTTGCCGACGCCACATAACTAAAAACATATTGGCCCTCAGGATCCGTGTAGTGATGCTTTTTCTGATACCAATTGGACGGGTCGATAACTTCGGGGAGGATCAGAGCTGGTTTGATTGGATCGAGCACCTTCGCCATATGCAACTGTCCATGCGTCGTTACCCCACCTGCGTTAAATACGTCGGCGAGAAACTTATCGGCGCGGCGCTCGGCGAGCATGCGCTGCGCCAGCTGAGAGCCGCGCCCGGTGACCGAAACCAGCTTGATCTCCGGATATTCCTTTTCAAACTGCGGCAGGACTTTGTCGTAGCCGCTGATGTAGACCGTTACTTGACCTTCTTTCTTTGCGCCTTCGAGAATCTTTTCCCACTCCCGCTGCCAATTTTGTTTAGGCTCCGCCGCACCGGCGCCACCGAGCAAGCTAAGTATTGCTGACGTAACTAGCAAAAGACGATAGGGCCAAATCATGGAACCTCCGAATTTGTTCATGGTTCTAACCTCGGGCCGCAAGCGGGTCGGGGGGCATATGATATCTCACCGAGCCCGCCTTTCCGACCTCCAGAGATGCGTCCATCCTGGTATCGATGATCGCATGGTCGGGATCGCGAAATACGTTCATGGGCTCCAATCCCTGCTCTACTTTCTTGATTTCGCGGCGCAGGATATCACGATACAAAACCACGCCGCGGTCAGAAACCGCCAGCCGCTCCCGGGTGCGATCGAGTATCGGCCCTTGGGTTTCCCACGCCATAAAATCTTGGGCGTCCACATCATCGAGGCGAAATTTCGTGAAAGGATGACGGGCGTCCAGCGGGTTCTTGAAAGGCCTGCGGTAGTTGATCGGCACATGGTCTTTGTTCGCACGCGGCTCCGCCGAGTCCGGCACGAAGTGGACGTAAACGATCCAAGTATGGGTGTCGTCGATGGGCACGCGAATTTGCGTGCGATTGGCTTGCCGCAAGACGGTGGGGAACAGCAGCGGATGCTCCTCCACTTTCCCATCCTTGAAAACGCGCCGTTTGATAATACCGTGAGCAAATTCTTCGACCTCGAATTTCACCAGATTGTCGATGGTTCCCCGCGTCGTGCTTTGAACCTTAAAACCGTCGGTGACAAGCTCTTGATGGAGAATATGCAGATGGGCCGTATCGACGGAATTTTCCATCGCTTGTAACCAGTTGCAGTCGAGCCGGGGCAATGCGCGGAGCCAGTGCCAGCCGTCCGTGCGCGCCCAGACATCGTATTTTGGAATCACCGGCGCGGGCTCTGGTCCGAGATAGGCCCAGTAAAGCCCGGCTAATTTTTGCACCGGATAGGCTTTGTGCTTCACGGTTCGGCAAAAATTGCTCTCCGGCGGCTCTGCCGGTGTTTCCAGGCAGTTGCCTTTGGTATCGTAGAGCCAGCCATGGTACGCGCAGGCAATGCCGCGCTCTTCGACTCGGCCATAGGAGAGCGAAACGCCGCGGTGCGAACAGCGATCGTCCAGCAACCCGATTGCACCGTTCGTCGTCCGGAACACCACCAAATCCTCGCCAAGGATGCGGACAAACTTGGTCGGACTGTCCGGCGTCAAGTCCGCCGCGATGGCAACCGGATGCCAGTAGCGGCGCAATAATTCCCCCGCCGGCGTGCCCGGACCCACGCGCGTCAATAGTTCGTTTTCTTCCTTAGTCAGCATCGTTGACTCCTATCGTCGAAAGCCATGATATCAGCATCGCGCAACCGCACCAACCGCGTGCCGTCTTAGCAGACCTTGAACTCTTGCACCTTTGAACCCTGAACCGAATCTACTCCGGGCTCGGCACCTGGTGTGACAAAAAAATCTCCTGGCGTCTCTCGGCCGATTCGAGCATCGCCAAACAAACTTCCAGCGTCGCCGCGCCCCAGCGGCCGTCGTGAAAGACGGGACGGCTATGGACCACCGCGTTATAGAGCTCTTCCACTTCCGCCTCCCGCCCCCGGCTTCCCACAGGCAGAAGGATATCTCGTCTTTCTCCTTCGCCGTAGACCCGCAGGCCGTCTGGGGTCTGGCGGATGTCGCCACGTTCGCAGCTCACCACAGTAAAGCCGAAAAAGGGTTGCTTACGTTCTCCGGACCAGACATGGCTATATGCTCCCTCGCGCGCACCTCCGAAGCGCATCTCTTCTTTTAAAAGCTCTTCCTCTTCGACGCTTTTGACCTCGCGAAACCGCCTTCTCACTTTGACGTTGGTCTCCGGATCCCGGCGCTGCCCCCCTTCGCCCACCCAGTCGAACAACTCGGCGGTGTCGAAAAAACCGTAACCGCTATAGACCAACGTCGCCGGCGTGCCGTCCTCGAATTCCAGATAACAGGTGTAGCTTCCTTCGTGGCCGCGCGCCATATCCCAGATACCCGTCATGGCGCGCACGCTGCGCACCATGCCGCCGCCAAGGAGACGAACTACATCCACATGGTGGGGCCCCTGGTTCAGCACGACGCCGCGACTCATAGCGAGTTCATGCTTCATGCGCGGCCGGTACATGAATTCGTTGTAGTTCCATGTGTGAATCATGCGAAGTTTACCCAACTCCCCGCTTGTGACGATTTCGCGAATCTTCCGAATCGGCGGATCGAAGCTATGGGTGTGGCCGCAGAGAAGCTTTATGCTATTTTTCTCCGCCGCTTTATTCATCGCATCGCACTCGGCCAACTTCATCGCCATCGGCTTTTCGACGATGATATGTTTCTTATGCTGCGCCGCGATGAGGGCGTGCTCGGCATGCAACGGATTGGGCGTGGCGATGTAAACGGCGTCGACGTTGGGGCTGGCGCACATGGCTTCGACCCTGGTAAACGTGTCGCCGTTGTACACCTGGCGGAACTTTGTCAACGCGTCAGATCGAATATCCGCTGCGGCGGTGATTTTGACGAAGGGCAATTTTGCGATCGGCGGCAAGATCTGCGTGCTGGCGACTCCCAGGCCGGCGATACCTAGTCGCAAAACTTCACTCACGGGAGCCTCGCCTCCGCTTCAAGGCTTCTTGTGTACTCTTTCCAATCACGGCTACTCGCAATCATGTCCGAAACCACCAGCAGGTGAGGAAACCGGTTTCGATTTGATTCCCTGATCACGTGGGGCGGTTCCCGTCCCTCCTGGACGTCTTTGATCGCTTTCGCCAAAAGCTTGCGCGCCGCCACAATCGCTATGTCCGACGACACGAGATGCTCCTCGGCGCGGTCCTGGATCGCGCCTTGGCTGGCAGTGGCGAAAGCGTCATGGGCCTGAAAGCCGCTGCCCATCCCCGCAAAAGTCTTCGTCTTCATCGCTTCCCGGTCCTGCAGGAAGCGATTGCTTTCGTTGCGCACCAGCCGGTAATCGGGGGTCATCTCGGAGCGCCCCCGATTGATCAGGTCTTTTTGCAGGGGCGCCCCAGCGCTAAAGACGAAAGTATATTTCCAGTGATGCTCATCGTCGATGGGTACATGCCAGCTCACCGAGTATCCCTCGCCCCCGGTCTGCCCCGGAAACGCGCTCAGGTTGGGCAGGATGAAGTAAGAGACTCTGAGATACGCTTTATCGTTCTCGAGTTTTCGCACCGTGTAGATACGCACTCCAAAATCGACGAGCTCGACATCCAAAATGGGAGCGATAGCGCGAGCCACGTGGTTATAGTGAGACTCCTCGGAGCCGCGTAGGCCGCGATACACTTCGTCTTTCTTCTCAAGAAAGCGATGGAGGAACGAAAGATGCACCGGATCGATATTCCCCTCATTGGCCTGCAGGTAATTACATTGTTGAAAAATTTTGGTGATGAACAGATGTTCGGGCGACGCTTTGAGAAATTCATAATTGGGAAGTAACGGCGGTGTTCCCGGCCCCATGTAGCTGAAAATTACTCCTGCGATTTCCTTGCAGGGATAGGCAGGATGGCGAATCGCATCCCGGTTTTCACCGCCGCCGGGTTCTCCGGGCTGCTCCAAGCAACGTCCTTCGACGTCATAAAGCCAACCATGATAAAGGCACCTAAGTCCGCCGTCCTCAACCCGACCGAAGCTCAAATCTGTTCCCCTGTGGGAGCAGTGAATTCCCAAAAGCCCCGGACGCCCCTGATCATCGCGGAACAAAACTAACTTTTCATCGAGGACTTCCACCGCCAGCGGCGCCCCGCCCGAAGGCAGTTCTTCCGACAGAGCGACGGGTTGCCAGTAGCGGCGTAGCATCTCGCCGCCAGGGGTACCGGCGCGAGTCTGAGTCAAGAGATCGTTTTCCTCTTTGGTCATCATGATTTTGATTCTCCTAGACTGACATGCGCAACGCCAAATTTTCGCCCATAATGCTCATGAACTCGATTTCTCCTCGATCATGTGAGACACGGACTTGGGACCGAAGGGGCAAGACTGAAAGCCGCCGGCGCAGAAGCGTGCAGGTTCCGCCCGGCCCGGCAGGTTGGAATAAGCACCCTTGGGGTTGGCGGGGCTGGCCTTCGAGGCAGAGGCCCATCGGCTGCGGCCGGAAGCCTTGTCCCTGAGGTTCAATTTTTAGGGAATCCAATTGCCTCATCACACCCCCGGAAACGGAATAATCTTTTTAAACTTGGCAATCGTTTTGTCGCGCAGCTCGCGGCTCGAGCGGCTCACTTTAGGAAATTTATCGCGCCACTCGAAGGGGCGCACGGCGTAAAAAATTCCCCTGCTGTTGGTATGATCGCGGTTTTCTCTCTTATCCGGCGGCATGCGCGGATCAAGAGGCGTGCTCCAGCAACCATCGATGATATCGATGTTGGTTTTGGGATCGACACGCGTCATCATCGCCCACAGCACTTCTTTTTGATTGGTCGGATCGATATCCTCATCCACCACGACAACGTAGCGCCCATTGCGCGCCGCGGCGGCGCAGCTGACGGCCGCCAACCCAGCCTGTTTGGCATGGCCGGCGTATTTTTGTTGGATCGAGACGACGGTGAGATAGGAAGTATGGTTGTAAACGCCGACAATGTCCTGGATTCCGGCGCTTTCCAATTGATCCCACAGCACCCCTGCGGAGATGTGCAGATCCATCTTGACGGCGCCGGGCCAGAGCGGCGCTTCGTCTTCCAGAATGGGATCGTTACGGTGATAGATCGCTTTGACTCGTATGATCGGTTGATTCTCGCCGGTGCCCGTCGTGCCGCCGGAGTAGTACCCCGGCCACTCGCCGAATGGACCCTCCACGCGCGCCTCCTCCGAAGGAGGCGGCACTTCCCCTTCGATGGCGATCTCCGATGAAGCCGGTATGGGCAGCCCTGTAATCGGCCCGCGCAAAACTTCAAGAGGTTTACCGATCAAGCCGCCGGACACTTCCATCTCTGAATATCCATAGGGAAATTTAGTGTACGAAGGCATGAACACCAGCGGATGCTGGCCGTAGGTCGCAACCACGGGGCAGCTCTTGCCTTTCTCCCAGTACTTCATGCAGATCTGGCGGCCGTTTTGTCCCGGGCTCATCCAGAGACCAAGTGTGTTTCGGTCATGAAGCTCCATCCGGTAGGCGCCCGAATTGACATAACCGGAGTCCGGATCGCGGTTAATCAACCCGCCGCCGGGACCGAAATAGCGTCCGCCGTCGTTTTCGTGGAAGCGCAGCGCGGGAAACTTGAGCAGGTCGACGTCGCCTCCTTTAATGACGTTTTCGAAAAGCGGCGAGGCGCCGATCTCTTTGGGCGCGATGGGCTGGGCGGCCTTCACTTTTCTCGCCGCCAGGCGCAGGATTTCCAGTTTGGGCTTGTCCAGCGGCAATCCGAGAGCGAGCGCGACCCTTTTGTAGGCCGCGTACGGCAGACTACAAACCCGATAACCGGCCGGATAACCATTTACCTTGTCGAAGAGCAGTAACGGCGGCTGGGGTACTAGCTCCGCTGTCGACTCCACCAGCGCGCCGATCTCCCCGTCCCAGTCGGCGCCTTCGATCACTCGGTAGTCGCTGACTTTTTTTGCCGCTTCGATAAAGCTGCGAAAATCATGATACGCAAGCTCGAACATTTTTCGTTTCTCCTATCCGGTTAGCGAGCCTGAACCGGTCATTGCCCCTTGGCTCTTTGATTCTAACTTCTGACTCCTGAATTCTGCCTTCTAAATTGCTTTGAACCCAGGACGCCGGACCCCAGACTCTGAACCCCAGACTATTCTTCGACGACTGAAATTTCACTTCTCACGCCATTGCGCTTCAATTCCTCCAGATACACCGGATGAATATCCACCGGCTCCTCATCAAATGGGATCATCTCATGGAGCTTGGTTCGATAACGGTCCTGGCTGTATTTCGGACTGCGCCCGCGCATGGCGAAATGGCGCAAGGTTGTATGGCCGGTGTTAAAGTGGCCGTGGTACATGAGATCGCCGGGCGAATAGATCGAACCGGATTTGATCTCGAAGCGTGTGCGCTTCTCTCCTTCGCGCCACACCATCGCGAACCCTGTCCCCTGCGTCACGCAAACGATGGCGCCCGGGCCATGGCGGTGAAAGGTGCTGCGGCTGCCCACGGGAAATTCCTGCACATGGCAGCCGTAGGTCGTCCCCGCCAGGCCGAAGCGCATGATCTTCACTCCCTTGCCCTTCATGGGATATTCATCGAGGGGAAAATCATTAACGTTCGGCACCAGGTTAGACTCCCACGAGCGCACCGTCAGCTTCTTGTTGTGGTTGAAAAACTCCCGGTCAGGTTGGAAGCGGTCGCGAAATTGAAACGGATTGCGAAAGATGAAGTCTTCATTGTGAAATAAATTGATGACGTGGGGAGCATTGGTTCCCGCGAGAAAGCGCACCGGCTCGGTGGACGCGTTGAAGTGCTGATAGGAAACGTTGAGGGGAATCGCGAAGATCGCTCCCGCGGCCCATTCGAAGGTTTGCTTGGCCTCCCCCTCGAACCAGACCGTCGTCGCGCCGCGCCCTTTGTGAATATAGACGATCGTCTCGAACATGTGATGCTGCGGCTCGGTTTGTTTGCCGCCTGGAATTTCACAGATGTAGGCGTCCCTTTCTTGCTGCTCGCCGAGATTGAGGTAACAGCCCAGAGCACCCATGCGCGCCCAGGGCTTGACCTCCACGTCCATCAGATCCTCGACGAAAAATCCTTTGACCGAAGAAATCCCTTCTTTTTCTTGAAACACCTCATAGGGCGTCGGCCCCAGACGAATGGGGTCACGGTGCGGCAACCTCATGAATCTCGGGCTCCCTGAATATCTGATTGCAATAACTTCACTTTGTACGCGCCAACAAGTCGATTCTATATTCGCCACCGGGGTAAACTGCAAGGCGAGTCGTTAACGTTTCAACGAATCCCCCGGGGCGAGTAAGCCTAGATGATAAATTCCCACTTTTTCACTCACTGGGGCAATTGCGGGCCAGTCGATGCTGTTCCTCGGCAACCTTGTGGCGGCAGCGGGGATGGAAAGCTATCTCTTTCTTTGCAGCCCGATGTATAGGCGCAGAATCTGGGAGAATCTTAACCAGGTTATTAAAGTTTGCGGTAGGAGTCTTCTTGAGTCGCAAGGGTCTGCGTCCATGATCTCTGAAAAACCTAGAAGCCCCCTGCCGTAACACGATTGTAGCGGTAATGTTCGGTTCAATCCCGGGCGAATAAAGAAACAAGACGCTGGTCCCGAAATAACCACTAATCGGGCAGGACTTAATTTACGGAAAGAACTATCAGCCTTTGCCGCCGCACGCCTCCGGCCACTCTTTACGACCCATAGTGAACATTATAGAAACCGGGCGTAGGAACTGGGGCGGTTCCTTACTATACCGAAGTTGAGTCGTGCTATAAGGAACCGGAACTACTGGTTAGGCGATGTAGGTTGAGGCTATGGCTACGTACAAGGTTTTTCTTAGAGGCGAGAACTTTTGGTTGAGACCGGATGGTGAGAAGGCGCATCTTGGTTTCCATACGACACGATTCGTGGATGCGGGCACACCGGACGCTGCAGAGCTTGCGTCGGTGGACGGGGTGCGAACGGAGCTGAATGATCGAGTTTTGCATGAGCGGACGGACCTTCCGATGATATATGCAGATGAGATCGATCCTTCGCAGGTCCCTACTCCACGACCGAGCGGTTTCACGTTCTTTCCCCATGACAAACAAAATAGGCCGCCGAACCCGCCGCTTGAGCCGATGATGAGATTGCTGCGAAGTGATTTTCTTTGTAGTAACGGCTCAGCGGCACAGAGTTAAACGGCCTCAGCGATCCCGGCAGGTTTCTGAATGGAGATTAGACAATGACCAAGACAGATAAGAGGGGAAATCCCGTTTCGTACGGTTCGCAGGAAGCCATCGAGCGTCTGGACCGAGTATTCGATATGATGCACGCCTATCAGGCCGATCCGCTGGCCGAAGTCGATGTAATCATCGCCGAGCATCCGGACTTTGCGCTGGCGCACGCGTTTCGCGCCGGCGCACTGGCCACGGCAACCGACAAAGCGTTCGAGCCGGAGCTGCTCAGGAGTTTGAACGCCGCCGAAGGACTCGCCCGAAAGGCCAACGAACGCGAGCGCCTGCACATCGCAGCCTGTCGCGCCTGGCTCAACGGCGACTGGGAGCGCGGTATCGAGGCGTGGGGCCGAGCCTCGACCGAGTATCCGCGCGACTTGCTGGCGCTGCAGTATGCGCATCTCGGAGACTTCTATCTGGGATACTCGCACTTGCTCCGTGATCGCGTCGCGCGCGTGCTGCCGCATTGGAATCGCAGCGTTCCAGGCTATGGTTTCGTCGAAGGTATGTACGCGTTCGGGCTTGAAGAGGCAGGCGAATACGCAAAGGCTGAAGAACGCGGCCGCGAGGCCGTTGCCATGAACAGGCAGGATGGTTGGGCAGTGCACGCGGTGACGCACGTGATGGAAATGCAGGGCCGCGCGAACGAGGGCGGCGACTATCTGACTGCGGCTGCCGACGGTTGGGCGCCGAACAGCATGTTTGCATTCCATTTGTGGTGGCACAAGGCGCTGTTCCAGATCGAAGCGAACGACGTGGTTTCCGCGTTGAGGCTGTTCGACGAGAACATTTCTGCCGGCGGATTCGGTCAGGCGCTCGAGCTTGTCGACGGATCGTCCCTACTGTGGCGGCTGTCGCTGCTCGGGCGCGATGTTGGCGACCGATGGGGAGACCTCGCAGACAAGTGGGAAGCGCGAGTCGATGATGCGTACTATGCTTTCAACGACGTGAACGCGATGCTTGCACTTGTCGGCGCGGGCCGCGCCCACGCACAGCAGCGATTGATCGCTGCCGCCAAGCGCGCAGCCGCCGGTCAAAGTACGAACGCGATGATGAGCCGCGAGATCGGTGTGCCCGCCTGCGAAGGTATTGCGGCGTTCGGTCGCGGCGATTATGCGCAGACGATCGAATGCTTGATGCCTGTGCGCGGCAAGGCTAACCGTATGGGCGGCAGCCATGCGCAGCGCGACATGCTCTCGTGGACGCTCACTGAAGCGGCGATCCGGCTCGGCGACCGTGCGCTGGCCGAGGCGACCGTGGCTGAACGACTGTCGTGGAAGCCGGAGAGTCCGATCAACCGAGCGTGGGCGACCCGCGCCGAGCAACTGCAACGCAAGCATGCCGTCTGACCCTTCGTTCCAGTGGGCTGTCTTCGTCAGCCACTGAATTTAACCGTTACCCGTGGGATTGGATTGATCACATAAACGAAATGCTGGAGATCCAACTCTAGGTTCAAGTCCGTAAACTTTGGCATCCGCTCTATCGTGGTGCATCTGCGTTATAAATCCAGGCCCAGGGGCAGTCCGAACATGACCCGGCCGTAGGTCGAGACCGCCACGGCGCAACGTCAGTACTTGGTCTCGCTCCCGGGAGAGGAGCTGCTCTCTGCCTTTCGGTATGAATGTTGTCGTCGAGTCGCCCATTGGGAGATTACTACCCACCTAAGTGTGCAGCGCCCCAGCAAGTTCACTTAGCCCAAAGCAAAATTAGCAGCGCCAAAGCGAAAGCCTTGAGACCCGTTCGTATTAATCGCGGAGCAGCGGGCGCAGCGCCCTGAGATCGCGAACCTTCTCCAGTTTCCATAGCGCGTCGCACAGCTTGCGCGCCTTGGCTTTGCCGATAATCGGAGCCATTAAATCGTAACTCTTTTCGTCGACCTCGGCGCGCGTCATGGGATTTTCGGCGCTGCCGCGCACCCCCTTCGTGTGATGCCTGAGAGTGCGCCCGCCTTTTAGGGTGACCTCGACGATACCCTGGCGGCTCGGCAGCGCCGCCGACAGGGAGTCGTCGCCTAAGAGCTCAATGCGGCTGCGCAGCGCCAAGACTCTCCGGTCGCCCATCCGTTTTTCGTCGTGGGACGATTCGAAAGTGACCTTACCGTCCATCAACATGACGGCGCACATATGTTGTAGACAGATATCGGGCATATCACGGTTGTCGACGGTGTTGGCGCCTTGGTGCGCCACCCGCACGACAAGTTTTTCGACATCTGCCGCTTTGAACCCCTGCTCGCGAATGAGTTCGCTAAGAGAATCAAGCGGCGCCTGAATTGGCGAGCCCACCGACCAGCGCTTGATGTTGGTATTTATGATCTCGTAAGTCGCACCGAGACCCAGGGTCAGCAGCGAGGGATCCGGCTTGCGGCCGTAAGCGACAAAGAAATTTCGCTCGCCGGCGAACACGTCATCTACGCCCGTAAACCCATGGGCGACCATGGTCGCCGCCGCCACGCCGTTTCGAGCGGGCATGCCGCCGAAGTCGAAGGCCTTTTCAATATGCTCCCCGTCGCGCATCCAGCATGACACGCCCGCGGCTTGCTGCGCCGTAAACGATAGCAGATGGCGCACCTCGCGCTCACTGAGCCGCGCCAGCGCTCCCGCCGCTGCCGCCGCTCCAAACATCGGTCCGAAGCTATGCGTCGAGTGGCCGTCCTCGCGAAACTGATAGGCGTCGAGGGATTGGGTCAAACGGCAACCGACGTCGTAGCCGAGCGCAACCGCGCGCAGTAGCGCGGTGCCGCTCTGTCGCTCCCGCTCCGCCATTGCCAGAGCGGCGGGCACGATGCCGCAGCCGGGATGAGTCAGTGAGGGGGCGTGGGAGTCGTCGGTTTCGTCGGCGTGGGCCAACATGCCGTTGGCTAATGCGGCGTTGACTGCCGTGGTGATGAAGTCGCTGCCGATTACAGAGGCTTCTCTGACGCCGCCGAGCGTTTTGACATAGCCGATCGCTTTTCTTCCAGGCAACAGTTGCGACCCGGAAACCATGGCGGCGATGGTATCGAGAACATGATGTTTGGTTTTCTCGACCACCTCTGGAGGGAGCGGCCGGCGCACTGCGGCGGCGATGTACTCGCTCAACCGGCGCATGGTCGGCGAAATCAGCGAGTCGGATTTATTGCTCACAAAATATATGACCTAATTCAAATGTATTAAGAAAGACGACATTCGCGGTAGCGAACCTTCCGGTCGCAGCCGATAGGTCAGTGCCTCGAAGGCCACCGCGCCAGCCCCTTTTGGCGGATGCTTGGACGGTTCGGGCCTGCGGCGACCCGCGCCTTCAGGCAGCTGCAACCTTCAGGTTCGCTCCCTCTCATGCTGGCCCTATGTAACATTTGTAATGACGTTTGGCTCAGTCGGGAAGCCAAGCCAGAGCGCGGATTTCACCGAGACGACGCTTGAGAGCGGTCCAGCTTTCACCGCCATCGGTGCTTCGGTAAATTTGGCCGAGGGTTGCCGCGGCATAGATCAGCTTCGGGTCCGCCGGATTGACGGCCAGGAAATATGCCGAGCTCTCGACCTCCCCGGGCAACTTTGCGTCCTCCCAGTCCGCGCCGTAGTTGCGGCTGCGGAACAGGCGGCCGGCCGTGCCCGGTGGGCCGTTGCCGTTGGTCATGAACATGACCCCGATGCCATCCGGGCGCTCGACGATGGAGCGGGTGTATTGCCACGGCGAATCGATGGATTGCATCGTCCAGCTTACCCCGTCATCATCGCTGACATGGAAGCCGCAATCCGTGGTCGCCAGTAGCAATCGCCTGCCGTTATGCACCACGGCGAAACCGTGAATATCTTCCGTCTTCATTCCAACCGAGCTTCTCTCCCACCGTTCGCCGCCGTCGAGACTGCGCCACGCGCCGTCGATTTCCACCCCGGCCCAGACGAAGGAGGAGTCCGCCGGGTCGAACACGATTTGCGTAACCCTGGTCCAGTGCTTGCGGCCATAGGCGGCGGGATGACCCTCGGGAAACGGCTGGTCTCCCAAATAGTAACCGGTTAGCGCATAGGGCTTTAGCGGCACCTTTAGGTTGCGCCAGCTTTTTCCGCCGTCATCGGAGCGATAAAGGCCGGCCGGTTGCGTTCCCGCTACGATCACGTCGGGATTGCCCGGCGCGTAGGCCAGCGCCGTGACCAGCATCGCATCGTCCATCGGCGATGGCATATGAGTCCAGTTGCCGTCCTTCTGGTCCAACTGGTAAACTCCGGTGTTGGTGCCGGCCAGGAGCACATGGGGAAGTGTGGGATGCAGTGCCAGCGCCCAGACCTGGCTGCCGCTGTACATGCCCGTGCCGGTGGACATGCGCGTGAGCGTCTCGCCGCCATCGCGACTGTTCCAGACCGAGAGCCCATTGGTGGCCACGTAAAAATGTGACATCGAGCACCCCTCCTTGTCTCGCCGCCGTGTGCGTCTGGCTCAATAGATCATAAATCGAATGCTTGTCAAAGGAAGGTTTGTAGCGCTGACGCCAACAGACCTTGCTCCAGGAGCAACATCGCCTTTGGTTTGACAGAATCCGCTTTGGTTTATTACAAGTAGTCAGCCCGCGGTCAATTCATAGAAAAGGACTAAGACGTGGCCAATCAACCCAGTTCTGAAACTACGGCGACAGCTGCGCCTCTCGATGGACAATCCGGTGAAGCCTCGGAATCACAAAAGAAATTCGCACTGAGCCTCATTGGCATCTGTCACACTTTCAACCACCTGCAATACAGCATCAATACCGTGTTGTTTCCCGTCATGATGAAGGATCTCGGTTTCGGGTACCTGCAGCTGGGAGTTCTCTCGGCGGCTTCCAATCTCACCGGGCAGGGCCTCGAGGCCTTTTGCGGTTTTCTCACCGGCTTTTTCAAACGCACGACATTACTTGGCACCGGCAACGTGTTGATGGGCGTCGTAACCATGGTCCACTCCTTGATTGTGAGCTACCCGCAGCTTCTGCTCGCCCGAGTCGTTTCGGGCATTGGATCGAGCCCCCAGCACCCCCTGGGATCGAGCGTGCTATCCCGCTACTATCCCAAGGCGCGGGGTTGGGCGCTGACCTTTCACCATTCTGCCGGGAACGTTGGATCGTTTATCGGCCCGGCGCTGGTCGCGTTTCTCCTGTTATACCTCGAATGGCGCATCATCTACGTCATCATCGGGCTCCCGACTTTTCTATTCGGCCTATTTCTTTTTCGCCTTCACGAGCGCACCACGGACGACGATGCCGGCAAAAACGCCAAACAAACAATCCGTTCGAGCTGGGCCATTTATCTCAAGTGTCTCAAGAACAGAAATATTCTATTCACCTCGCTGGTTCTGATGGTCGGCGCCGCCGGCCGTGGCACCGGGATCAACGCGACTTATTTGGTGCCGTTTTTTATGGAGCGCTTTCGCGTCACCGCTTCCATTGGAGGACTGCTTCTGACCCTGCTTCAGGGCGCCGGTCTGGTGGGACCCCTGGCCATCGGCTGGCTCTCGGACCGCTTTGGCAGGCGAGCGCCGTTCGTTCAGGTAACGCTCTTCTTGTCCGCTTTGATGACCGTTTGGCTCGCGAATCAGACATCTTTGGGCCTGGCCTTTTATCTGAATTTGATCTTGTACGGCGCCGTGGTGCAGTCTCGGGGCTCGCTCACACAGGCGATGGTGGGAGATTTTGCCACCGAGGAGATGACCGATGCAGCCTTCTCGATCTTTTTTTTCGTCGGGTTCATTTCAGGACCGCTTTGGACCCTGATTATAGGATATGTGATGGACCAATACGGCTTTACCCCGGCATTTTATGTCGCCGCCTCGACCTACATCGTCGGCATGCTGCTTCTCAAGTTCGTCAAAGAATAATTAATAACCGAAGGCGAAACGAAAACGTTCCCACAACTCAAGACTTCGCCGCGTTGCCATGTTGCATTTCCTGGTATACCATCACGAGGCATAGCGGGTATTGTGTTATGTCGGATTCGCCACAGCTCTTGATGCGTGAGTTTTTGATATGGGTCGCCAATCGGCCCCGGTCGTATGCCGAAGCCATGGAGGCGTGGCAGAGTCACTGCCCGAGACAAATGATCTGGGAAGACGCGCTCGTCGAGGGCCTCATTGAAATTCAGAGCAACGGCTTGCCCCAGGAGTTCACGGTGACCCTCACGTCCCGCGGCCGAGCCATGCTCAACGGGAATCCATTATCGCAAGGTTGAAGCACAGGGGGGGATTCATCGATGAATGAAACTCTGACTGTTGGTATTCCCTATACGGTAGAAACCGGCGAGGCTCTGGTGAACGAGACCTTCGGGCCGAACAACATTCGGCGTCGTAGAACGGGCGCCCACGAGTTAAAGCCGATGGAGGTTCACAACGGGCGTCTCCTGGCCGACACGCTTTCCCTAGAGAAGCAAGGCTTTGTTTTTGTCGAGCATAAAACCAAGGTCGCCGACTTCTTCGACGTGGCACAGCTGGAGTCGGTGTATTATCCGGAAGTGGAGCAGCTGATTAAGGACCGATCGGGTGCCTCCCGCGTGGTGATTTTCGATCACACGTTACGCTCCGGCGACGAAGAGGAACGGGAAACGAGGCTTATTCGCGAGCCGGTGCTCTCGGCGCATAACGACTATACGGAATGGTCCGGACCCAACCGGGTAAAGGAAATTCTCCCCGATGAGGCGGAAACCTTGCTTGCCCGCCGCTTCGCCATCATTCAGGTGTGGCGCGCCATCAATCAACCGATCCAGAAAAACCCTCTCGCTCTTGCCGACGCCAAGAGCATTGCCATCGAGGACTTAATGGTGGCGGAGCGGCGCTACCCGCACCGGGTGGGGCAGACCTACCGATTGAGGTATAGCCCTAACCATCGCTGGGTCTACTTTCCCGAAATGCGGCGCGACGAGGCCCTGATTTTCAAGGTATTCGATTCGGAAAACGATGGCCGGGCCCGTTTCACGCCTCATACTTCGTTTGACGACCCTACCTCTCCGCCGAACGCGCCGCCGCGGCAGAGTATCGAGGTGCGCGCTTTGGCGTTTTTTGCGTCCTGACATAGAGAGCAACGTCCATAGCCGTGCGAGGCTTGCCATCCAACTACAAGTTAGTTATGAGAGTTCTTTGGATTGAAAAATTGGGTGTTGCTACATTGGCATGTTGGAATAGTGGGTTTAGCCATATAATTTCATTCTTCCATCATTCCACTACTCCACCCTTCGCGAGGAGATCATCATGGATTATTTTGAACCCAAAACGGTAAACGATACGCTTGCGCTGCTGGCAAAATACGGCGATCAGGCCAAAATGATCGCCGGCGGCACCGACATCATGGTGGATGTTAAATACAAAGAGGAACCGGGCTGCCTGATAAACATCAAGAAAATTCCCGGTCTGGGTACTATTCAAGAAAACGGCGGGAGTTTGCGCGTCGGCCCTCTGGTGACGATTCGCGAGATGGAAACCAGCAAACTCGTGCGTGAGAGACTGCCGGTCCTCTGGGAATCCTGCCGTCAGTTTGCTTCGTTGCAAATTCGTAACACCGCAACCATCGGCGGCAATATCTGCCGCGCCTCCCCCTCTGGTGAGACTTTGGCGCCGCTCCTGGTTTTGGATGCCAAAGCCAAGCTTGCTTTTTCCGACGGTGAAAAAACCGAAGGATTTAATACTTTTTTCCAGAGCCCGGGAAAGACGAGCCTGGGAGATAAAGGAATGCTGACCGGAATCGATATCCCCTACCCGGCAACCGGGAGCCGCAGCGTTTATCTCAAGCATGCCGTGCGCGGCGCCATGGATATCGCCATGGTCGGCGTCGCGGTCTTAATTACGCCGGATTCGGCGAAAAATAGCCTGCAAGATGTTCGCATCGGACTGGGCGCCGTGGCGCCGACGCCTATCCGAGCCGCGAAATCGGAGGCCCTATTGCGCGGTAAACCGCTCAGCGCAAACCTCATCAAAGAAGCCGCGGCCATGGCGGCTTCCGAATCGCGCCCCATCAGCGACCAGCGCAGCAGCGCAGAATATCGCCAGTGGATCGTAGAAGCTTTGACCCGCCGCGGACTGGAACAAACCTGGAAAGCGGTAACCGGTAAGGAGGTAGTCTAATGAGTGTCACTATCAATACGACGGTTAATGGCAAGTCCGTCAGCGCCAGCGTGGAGCCCTATGCCTCCCTGTTGGAATTTCTGCGCGACACCCTGAGTTACAAAGGCACCAAGCTCTGCTGCAACACCGGCGAGTGCGGCGCTTGCACGATTATTTACAACGGCAAGCCGATTAATTCCTGCGTCACGCTGGCCGCCGACGCCAGCGGCGCCAACATCACCACTATTGAAGGCCTGGCGAACGGCGAAAAACTGCATCCGGTGCAGCAAGCCTTCATTGACACCGGGGCCGTGCAGTGCGGCTACTGTACACCCGGATTTATTATATCCATCAAGTCACTGCTCGATCGCACTAAAAAGCCGACGCCAGAAGATATTGAAGAGGCGGTTTCCGGAAACATCTGCCGCTGTACCGGATACAACAAGATCGTCGACGCTATCCAACTGGCGGCGGAGAAACTTTAGGCTTTTCGGGAATCCCTGTGGAGAGAGATACACCACGAAGCACCCAGCGCGGCTGAGCCGCAACCAAAAATGACAGAATCAATTAGTTGGTGTAAAGAGTGGGTATGAGTACAACCCACTCGACAGTGAAAAATGAGGTAGCCGGTGCGTTCG
>Ga0187893_10000798_pt1 | contig 80030 bp, 66 predicted proteins | sample MA1701074metaG_FD_139574 | JGI IMG/M metagenome (GOLD analysis project Ga0187893, IMG submission 139574) | White microbial mat communities from a basaltic lava cave in the Kipuka Kanohina Cave System on the Island of Hawaii, USA - MA170107-4 metaG ... | reverse complement strand
TTCTTAGGATCCATCCCAATCACCTCCTTTCTGTGAGACTATGTGATTGCTGACAGCCCAGTCTACAAGTTTTCGATAAATAGAAATCCAATGCTGAGGTGATGAATACCCCAATGATCCCGATACTCACGACGAGTGAAGAAAACCAGAGTCCCGAAATCACCAATATTGCGCTGCCCACGGCGAGATAAAGAGCCTCTTTTCGTTGATGCCGCTTTGAGGAGGTGTGGAGCGCCCAGAAGTTTAGACCAAGAAAAAACACCAAGAGTGGTACCAAGGCCCCATCATGAACCAGAAAACCTAGTCCTACGGCAGACAAAAACCCGATGAGCGCTGGAATTCCAAGACAACAGAGAGCCGTGAGTCCGGAACCGATGCTTGACCCCACGGACACGCTCCATGTCTTCATTGGCATGACTCCATCTGTTTTGGAGGGCACCTGACACTGCCGTAAGAACAAAAGACACAACAGTCACCTTGCCTGGGTTTGAGCGTGACGCCGCAGTTGGGGCATGGATAAGAAATTACACAATAATCAACAGGCATCATTTCTTCTCGGTCAAAGCCACAGTTGGGGCACGTCAGTGTAGATTTCATTTGCATTTTTTCGATGTCCTATCTCTGAAACGACTCCACTCTATCCAGCGCTTCGAGAATCGGGCATTCACTGCTTGGCCCCCGTCCCCTGCATGTGGCCTTCAATTGGGTGAGCGCCTTTTTGATCCTTTGAAGAGCCTGGATCTTTTGCTCAACCTCAGTGATTTTCCCCTCCGCCCGCTGCTTAATATCCGCACAGGTTGTATCAGGGGAGACCCGCAAAGAAAGCAGCTCCGAGATCTCCTTGAGTGTAAATCCCACCTCTTGAGCACGTTTGATGAATCGGACTCGTGCAATCGTATCTTTGGAGAACTGCCGGTAACCGGATTCACGCCGGGGTGGAGGAGGGATGAGTCCCCTGCGTTCATAATAGCGGATCGTCTCAACGTTCACCTGGGTATCCTTGGCTAACTGACCTTCCGTTAAAGTTTCCATCGTCTCACCTCACTGAACATATCCTAAACCCTGTAGCTAGGTACGAAGTCAAGAGATTTTTTGGCTCGATTTGGCAAGGATATTCCTTGGGTTTTGAGCGTACTCAATTCGTGAAATGCCACAGAAGGTGTATTACTGAGACTGATGAAGGTCCGGTACGAGGTTCTGTCGGGTTACCTTACTGGTGGAAGAATGGGGCGTGGCAATGTCAGGGTATAATAGCGGACGTACTTTCCGACGTACTTGCCAAAGGTTACTGAATCCTTGAAGTGACAATGGTCCTTGGTTTACATCCGAGAAGCTGGGCAACTTAGCGGCCGCCCCGATCCGTGACATCGGGTATTGGACTGATCGTTTGAGCTGGGCTGCCTTGCTCCAGCCAGCAACCCGCAGATTCAAGTCTCCATCTTATCACTGTCGGCCAGGCAGATATTAGCTTTTCTAAGTCCTGTCGAAAATGAACGCAAAGACCAAGGCCACCAAACCGAAATGCAGGAAGTGGAACGCAAGATTGAATTGGTAGTTGAAAATCAAAATCGGAATGAACCGCTTGCCGTTCTCTTATTGATTCTTGAAGGATTTTGGACTATCTTTCTGAAGAACCAAAAAACCTTTCAAAAATGAGGACTGCTTCTCAATCCATAATGTCTTGCTGGTTTGTTCTCACTCTGGGGCTATTCTCCTGTGCACCCCGCACGACGATGTGGGAGTCGCCATCCCTCCTAGCTCCTAGCCCAAAAGATACGGGCGAGTCTTTCTCCCCAGTTGGGATTGACGATGCGGGAAATGTGTGGCTTGTGTGGGTTCAGGGCCAGGATCACAAACGCCTCTTCGCAAGATCACGCCTCATTGGTCAGGGCTGGGGTCCGGCTGTTCCGATCGGCAGCGGCGCCGAAGATGCCCTCGACCCCATTCTGGTGATCGATCCGTCTGGAAGCGCACGAGTCTTCTGGGACGGATGGGACGGCGTGCGGTTACGCCATTATGCCAGCCGGCATGAGGAGGGTTATGGTTGGTCAACCCCAGCACCGGTGGAAATTCTGGAGACTTCCGTCCTGCGGGGTGTTCACATTGACGGATCGGGAAATGTGCTGCTGGTTTGGGACTGCTCGGATGAGAACGGGACAGGCGGGGTCCGCTTAATCCGAGCGGTGACCGGAGAAGAAATCGATATGGAGCCCCCGGCATCGACACGACACATGCTTGGCCTGCAGTTCGAGGCAAGTGAGACTGGAACGGTCATGGCCGTGTGGTATCAGCCGGACGACACCGAAGCTGGAACCAAGTACCACGTGTGGACGGCCACGTATAGTCCAATTGACGGATGGAGCACACCGGGCATCGTTTCCCAAAAAGAACAGGACGCGATCGAACCCCGTCTTGCAGTCGCTCGGAACGGCGATGCAATGGTTATTTGGAGACAATTTGACGGGGAGTTCTACGGTATCTCTGGATCACGATTTGATCCGGGGACCGGCTGGGCTCAGCCAACCCAGATCATCACAGCTGCGGGAGATGAGGCGGTCTATCCGGACCTTGCCATGGACGCCCTGGGAAACACGTTCGTGGTCTGGGTACAACGTAAGTGCATACAGCGACGGTGCGATTATTCGAATGCATGGGCAAGGCAATTTCGGCCAGGCTCCGGCTGGGGCGAGGCCCTGAGGATTGCAGACGGAGGAGACTCGGCGCAGGTTGCCGTGCACGGGCAAGGGCGAGTGCTGGTTGTAGGAAGCCGTGCCACAGGCCGCCTCTTTAAACAATCTGAGATCTGGGCAAGAACATATTCACTATCGCAGGGATGGAGTGAACTCATGCGAGTGGAGTCGAACTGGGCGAACACTGGCCACCCTCAACTCTCCATGAATTCGAAAGGTGAAGCGATCGTCAGTTGGGAGCAGTATGTTCTGGGCCATAGGACAATCTGGGCGACTCAGTATCATCCGCAGGGATAATGAAGCCCATGGATGGACAATAGTGGACCTCTTCCCACATAACTGGTCAGCACGTTTCAGGTACAGCTTAAGGGATCGTGAAATCTAAAGCATCTGGCTGATATCCCAAAAACTCTATAATCCTGGGATGATGCTGCGAAGCCGGTTTTCTCCCAAGCTCCCAGTTCCGCACGGTGGATTCGGTGACCCCGATCTTCTCTGCGACCTGGGCTTGGTATAGCCCAAGATCAAGCCTCTTTTTCCGAAGGTGATCGCCAAGGGAAACGGGTTTCAGCGGGTATCCCTTTGGTGGTAGAATGGGGCGTGGTAATGTCAAGGTATAGCGTGAAACATATTTGGAAAAGGATACTGAACCCCTGAAGTGACAATGGCCATTTGTTTCCATCTGAGGAGCTGCCGAATCATTGTGCCCCCGTGGTCAGTGGCCTCGGTGGTGGGCTGATCGTCGACCAGATCCGATGTATTTGTGTGAATAATTCATAGCATTTCACAATCATGGATCCATCTTCCGTATGCGGCCCCGACTTGTTGGGTTGTGCGCTAAGATATGAAAATTCTAGATGCCCGGGGATGCTACTGTAATGCCCCAAGGAGGCTCACTCATCCATTTCGTAAGCTCGGCAGCTGGCAGAGGTCGGCACATGTAGTACCCCTGCGCAAGGTCGCAGCCCAGATTCACCAGTTGATCCCATGCCTGTTTATTTTCCACTCCTTCCGCAACCACCTCGAGTCCCAGATTGTGCCCGTACCGAATGGTGCACTCCACGATTGAGGCATCGATCTTGTTCTCGTGGATATTCATGACAAAGGATTTGTCGATCTTGATGGCGTATACGGGGAGCTTCTTAAGATAACCCAAAGAGGAATAACCCGTCCCAAAATCATCGATAGAAATACGCACACCTAATTTGGTGAGCTCTCCGAGCAGATCCATTGCCCGAGAGGGATCGGACATGATGGCGCTTTCCGTGATCTCAAGCTCGAGAAAACGTGGTTCCAGATTAAAACGATGTAGACCTTCCATAATCCGAGCGGCAAGCTCCGGATTTCCCAGATACCGTGCGGACAGGTTAACACTCATACTAAGTTCCAGGCCCGCCTTGTGCCATAAGTGGCACTGCTGTAGCGCCTTCTCCAGGATACATTCGGTAAGCGGCTTGATGAGTCCGGTGCGTTCGGCCGGCCCGATAAAATCGATCGGAGGGATGAAGCCATGCTCAGGATGTTGCCATCGCACGAGAGCTTCTACCCCCACTGAACGGCCTGTCTTGAGGCTGACCTTTGGCTGATAGTGTAGGAATAACTGGTCTTGTTCGATGGCCTGCCGCAACTCTCCCATCAGCGCCAGCCGCTTGGGGCTGTACTCATCCTGCTCGCTTGTATAGATGGCATATCCACTCCCGCCCTTCTTGGCGGCATACATCGCAATATCCGCCCGCCGCATCAGGGTTTCCCCATCGGTTCCCTGATCTGGGTAGAGCGCAATTCCAATGCTCGTCTCGACATGAATCGGCAGGCCATCGATCATAAAGGGGGCTTCCAGCACACTGAGGATCTTCTTGACAACCACCATAATATGCTCTGACGCTGCCAGATTGGGTAGCAATACCGCGAACTCATCCCCGCCCAACCGTGAAACGACATCTGGTTCCCACAACACACTTTGCAAACGCAGACCAACCTGCTTGAGCACCTCATCCCCGCGGTGGTGTCCGAGGGTATCGTTGATCTCCTTAAAGTGCTCAAGATCCATCAATAAGAAGGCGGCCGGATGATTTTCACGGCGGGCTTTTAGGATGGCCTCCTGTAAATGCCTTTGGATGAGAGAGCGGTTGGGCAGCTTGGTGAGCGGATCGTGATAGGCCAAAAATTCAACCGCTTCTTCGGCTTGTCTTCGTTCCTTCTGGACCCTGCTACGCTCGGTCATATACATCATGGCAATGCCCGTAAGAATCATTCCACCTAAAAGAACAACCCAGGGCTGCCAGGTCCTGCGCTTTGCGATATAACCCGGCCCTGGCTCGAATAGCAGTCCCCACTTTCTTTCCCCGATATCAAGGTCCATGTCGTAGCTAAATTTCGATGCAGGTTGCTTGAGAATCTTGTGGGGATCGATATGATCCAAGCTTGAATCTAAATTAGATGTGCGGGAATATAGAATTTGAGCCTTTCCGGGGTCTGTTTCATCGAGAAAATAAAAATCCAGGTCCGGAAGCGGTGAATCCTTCAAAACGGCAGTCATCAGATCACCGATGCGGAAGACTTCCACAGCAAACCCCATCAGGTTTTCCCGACGTGATGTCAGGGAGTCCGAAGGGGTCTTATTGCGCTGGATCGGCCAAAAAATCAGGAGGCCTTTTTGGTTTCTGGAATCCTGGACCAGCTTCACTGGACCCGATGCAACTGCCTTTCCGAGGTCTCTCGCGCGGCTCATCGCTTCTAGGCGCCCTGGATCGGAGGATAAATCAAATCCAAATGCAATCTCGTTTCCCTCGTAAGGCTCAAGGAAATAGACAGGATAATATTCAGTGCGGTGGCCTGCCTGTATCATTGCTCCTGATTCATCTAGCTCAGTAATTTCAAAACCAGGAAAACCGTCGTTTCTCGCCACAAACTCATAGTGAGCCCGTTGATTTGCCGGGACGCGCTGTACCCACTGAAGCGCCTGGATCGTTCGATCACGGCCCAAGAAGGGTTTTACAAATTCGCTAAACTCCTCCCTCGTCACCTCCTGAGAGGCCGCATAAAGGGATGCGATCGATTCGAGTTGGTAAATTCTTTTTTCAATTTGCCCCTGAAGCTCAAAACCAAAATTGATTGCGGTTCTTTCAAAATCCACTGCGATCTTTTGGCTTTCCAGATAACGGAAAAAAGTGAAGGTAATCAGGGTGAGGACCAGCCCTATGATGAGGACCAGGATTACTAACGAGTAATCGCTACTACTCTTTCTGTGGAATAAATTGGCACGGTTTCGTAGCTTCACATCCATCAGAAGGAAGCCTCCCAATAAAAAGGGAGTTAAATCGCACAGGCTGTTTACAGGAACTACTTAACTCCCAATCGTGAGCGACCAATCGGTTCGGCAGTATTGTCGATGGAGAGATGGTCTCGGATCAGCAAAAATTTCAAACGACTTTGAGGGCGATGGCATCCCTGAATGAATCGAACAGGTCGAAAGTTAGACCCCCAAAACTGTTCCTCGAAGCGATCACATCGCCGCAGAGTCTCAGTTATGACTGACCTGATTGGGTGACTCACGTGTCACGCTTCTTATAAACCAATTTAGATTATTCGTCCTCTTACGAACACTAAGTATACTGTAACTAACAGATGTGTCAAGAAAGTGTACTCGTTCAAAATATAAGGGAAAAGAGGGATTGTTTGGTAGCATGTCCAGCTGCCCCAAAAATTCCAATAGGGTCTGATAGCTCAACTACTATTTTGCTCATTCTAGGGGAAATTTACTCAAGGGAATGAAAAAAGGCCAGCTGTTGATGTGCCTGTCCCTCCACTATTTTAGATCAGTGGTAGCGCAGCTTCCCTTTCAGGTTAGAGTACTGGCCGTGACCAGCAGGGAAGGAGATGAAGGGGATAAGATAGAGGATGCTGAAAAAACTGGTGAAGCTGGTCGGGTGCGAATCAACGATCTCAGGCCAGCCAACTTGATAAAAAAAATTACTAACCCGAAATATCGCAGTCGACGTGCTCTTTGTTTATATGATATCTTCTTTATGAATCGTTTTGGAGGCAATGACCAAATTGGGGTTGGAATAGGAATTTCGAGTTGTTACCCTTGCGTTCGTAGAGATTTTTTGAGACAATTTAGTGGGTCGGATCTCCCCCTCGTCTATTTTACTATCAGTGATGAGGGATTTTCCTTACTGTAGTGAATTTTTAGGTATTTGGTATTGGCGTATCCCCCAGGAATTGCGTGATCTTGAAATGATGTTTCGAATCAGGCCGTGACCCGTGTTCCCAATTCCATACCGTGGATTCAGTAACGCCAAGGAGTTTGCTGGCGGCCTCTTGGGTCAGGCCTAGGTCGAGGCGTTTTTTCCGCAGATGGTCCCCGATGGTGGCCGGGGATGCTGGATACCCCTTTGGTGGTAGAATAGGCCGTGGCAACGTCAAGGTATAGCGTGAAACGTATTTGGAAAAGGTTACCGAACCCCTGAAGTGACAATGGCCGTTCGTTTGTTTCAATTCTGAACCGTTTGAGGGACCAACTTCTCCTTGAAGTAATAGATCCTTTCCTAAATCTTCCCCTTCTGTTTTGGAGCGGCAAAGTATCCGTTTTTGCTCCTGCAGAATAATCTGACATTGATCCCACAGTTCTTCCGAGACGACCGGTTCCACCTGGGTATGCACCCAGTGTTCTTGCGGTTTTAAGCCCCAGGATTTCTTATTGCCAACGTGCGTCGTGTAGTGTGATCGGTGAAGCCCTTTGGCCGTGGAATTCTGCAGTAACTGCCTGATCGTCACATCCGTGAATCTTTTTCCCCTGCGTGTGCGATGGCCAGCGTCATTGAGCCGTCTGGCGACCGCCATCTTGCGCCGGTGCTCGGCAAACAGCTCAAACACACGCCGAAGAATCGGGGCTTCTTTCGGATCAGCCACTAACTGGCTGTTGCTCCACCGATATCCGAAGGGCGCAACTCCCCCGATGCGCTTGCCCTGTTTTGCCCGCATGGGAATCGATGCGGCTACTCTCTGGGCGATTTCTTCTCGTTCCCATTCGGCCAGTGCGGCAATGAGCGTATACATCAGCCGTCCGGCCGGCATGGTCGTATCGATTGATTCGTGCAGGCAGATGAGATCGGCCTTGTAGTGTTGGAAAATCTCAGCGACTTCAAGTAGCTCCCTGGTGTTTCGGGTGAGGCGAGCCAGTTTGGAGCAGATGAGCCCCCTAATGCGGCCACGCTTGATATCCTGAAGCATCCGTTGGGCTTCGGGATGCTGCAGGACCGATTTGCCGCTGACCGCGTCTAAGTGGTAGACCTCCTTCACCTCCCAGTCTTTGGCGTCGGCGTACAGCCGGGCTTGGTGTTCCTGATGCGCGGGACTATCCCCTTTGGCTTGACCGTCTGTGGAGACACGAATCCATACGCCCACCGGCTTGAACCCAGAGAAATCGATGGGTAACTTCTGCCGCATGAAAATCTCCTGATGGAGTGAAATCCGTGCGATGGAGCTACAACCCTAATCGCGCTGCAGGGCTCGCCCGAGCCTGGTGCTCCTGATGCACGGGACTGTCCCCTTTGGCTTGACCGTCTGTGGAGACACGAATCCATACGCCCACCGGTTTGAACCCGGAGAAATCGGCTGGTAACCTCTGCCGCATGGACACCTCCTGAGGGAGTGAATTCTGAATGATGGGCGACAGCCCCTAATCGCGCTGTAGGGCTCGCCGGAGGCGGTGAGCCTCAGCATCAGCCCCTGCCTTCTGGAGGGCGTAGATCGCATCCCAGACCAAGCGCTCCAGTCGCTGGATTTGTGCTTCACGCTGGGCGATGGCGGGATCGTGTCCAGTCCACTGTCTAATAATAGCCCAAGAGGCACGATATTCGTTGAGCAAGTCGACCAAATACTCCTTGCCAGGATGGGAGGCCTCTTGAGACCACTCACGCTCTGTGGACTCGATTTTTAGCAAGACAGGGCTGGGCTCCACCGCGCAAAACGCCTTGGCGAGCTCCAATGCTTCAGCAAACGGAATGTGAACCGTTCCATGACGGTCCACATACGCATATGGTGAACACTTGGCTCGGTCAAACCGGGCGCGCTCTCTTACACGCTCAAGGGGCTCGGGGAGCCCCGAAAGGATACCTCTGTAGAAGCTCAATTCTTGCTCGCCCACCGCCTCGAAGACTTCATAGAGCACATTAGCGAGCGGCGACCCTTCCTTATATCCCTGACGCTTGTTGTCTTCCTGCAACTGCCGCGCCCGCTCCTCATCACGGAGAAAGGCCTTGAGGCCTTTCCAGCGAACCAGGAGATGTTGCGATTCGACATAATCGACCAGCCCTTGGTTCGTCTCGATCCACTCAGCCTTCCATTTATTCCCTCGCACATGCTGGAGGATTTTCACACGCTGGAGTGGCTCATTGGGATTCCGCGGTTCGCGAAGCGCATATTCTTCGCCGACCTTGATCTCAGACTTCTGCATGGGGTTAGGGGAATCCAGATTTTAGATCATATGACCGTTAAATTCGTCGACGATTATAGGGGTTCGGGACAAAATTGGCAACACCAACATGCTCGGGATTGAACCGACGGGCTCAAGACTGCCAGGCGACAAGGCCGACGAACTGTCCAGAACACCATTACAAAAATTATCTGTTTCGTGTAAAATTTGGTTCATTTCTGATCTGAGCGAGTACAACACTAGGTTTTGGATCTGCTGGAGTGTTTAGCATATCCATTCCCCATAACTGATGAGAAAAAAAATACTAGGTAACAAGACCTTAACCAGGCTTTTTAAAAAACATAAATCGTTACTTCAGCTGGAGGAATCTGGGTAAGAACATGGGTCGATTCATTAAGAGGTCTGCCATACCATTTGGGGGCTATATTTATCAAAATCTTATCGGCCTTAACTTTCTCTATCAATGGCTTGAGGATCCAAATCTATATGAGTGGGTTGTATTCGAATCTGATAAAGAAGAAGATGCCAGAGGTCTCGACGACATCGTAGCAAAGCGGTTAGACACTGGCAAGTTGGTTCAGCTTCAAGTTAAGTTTACGGTCAACCCGCACGATGAAGAGAACCATCTATCATGGGACTGGTTGCTCCAACATAAGCCGAATGGTAGATCACTTATCCAGAAGTGGGCACGTGCGTTTTTTACAATAGGGGAAGACTCCATTGCAAAAGCTGCTCTCATTACTAACCGAGAGCCAGATCGAAGCTTCGAAGCTTGCCTAAGCGGTAAAAGGGTTTTATTCGGGCTCATTCCTGAGCCCACTAAATCGAAAATAATAACCCAGCTAGCTGGTGAGGAGAACGCACTTCGTTTCTTTGCCAGTTTCGACATTGATCACAGCTATCAAGGTTATGATTCACTAAAGCGCACGCTCTATGACCGATATGTGCCCAAGCATACAGATTCCCACGGCTGGTTAATTCTCCGCGATTTTGCCGTTGATTGGGCGATTAAGACCAACTGTCCTTCGCCTGACGGTCATATTACTCTCCATTTGCTCCGCAGCATATTGTCAACGCATAGGCCGAAGCCCCTTTCCGAGTCGTTTAAAGTTCCTATTGGCTATCTTCCACCTGACAATCAGTTTGATGAGAATTTTCTCCAACACATACTCACGGGCACGCGGCCAGTAGTCGTTCTTTGGGGTAGTCCAGGGCAAGGCAAAAGTACTTACCTGAGCCATGTTTGCCAGCGCCTCGGAGAGAGGGATATTCCCTATATCCGTCACCACTACTTTCTTTCTCTTTCCGATTTCGAGGACCGACTTTCATTCCGAAATGTTTCGAATACCCTAATGCATCAGATAGAGGTGCAGCATGGAGAGCATATAGAAGGCCAGGGCGTGGGAACGGAGCCAGAGAACCTCAGGATGTGGATAACGACTTGTGCGACTGCTTATGCTCGTCTAGGAAAGCGATTCGTTGTTGTTGTGGATGGGCTAGACCATGTGTGGAGGGAGAACGATAGAAACCGAGAGCCTCTTGAGAGCTTATTCCGACACCTCCTGCCTGTGCCTGAAAATGTCATTCTTATTCTTGGCACTCAAAAAGTCGCAGAAGCTCAGCTTCCCTCGCAGCTACCGCTTCATGCAGATGGGAATGACTGGATCGAGCTACCGCTTATGTCTTTAGGTGCGATAAAAAATTGGCTGCAACCACAATTGAGTTCGAGCCGGTTTAAACTTCAGGAGCGCTCTTCGGTAGAACACGAAGATCCCTTGACTGCCATTGCTGAGGCGTTTTACGAAATATCTAAAGGGCATCCCCTCCATCTCACTTACAGTCTTGAGGCTGTAATCAAGCAACACTGTGTGCTTACGCCAGCCCTCATTCGGGAGATGCCTGAGTGTCCTGATGGCGATATCCGGAAGTATTACCGCAGTCTATGGGTTCGTCTCTCACATTCCGCTAAGGATGCTTTACATCTTATCGCCGGTGTTGATTTCACATGGCCTTATTCTGGTTTAGAGGAGTGTTTGGGAAAAACTGCGAACCAGGCGCTTGATAATATCAGCCATCTCCTTTATCTCACCGAAGCTGGCTTTAGGCCATTCCACGGGAGCTTGCTGGCGTACATCTCTGAGGAATCAGAGCATAATGCACGGCTTGCGTCGCTAATGCCATCAGTCGCCATATGGCTAGAAAGCAAAGCACTGCCCTACCTGCGATGGGGCTGGCTTTGGCTTGTTAAGGCTCGAACTGGGAACCCCGATGAACTACTAAACGGTCCCTCACGTGAATGGGTTGTCTCAAGCCTCTGCAAAGCATATCCAACATCCCAGATAGCAAAAATCCTGACCGCAGCGGAACACCTTGCGTTTGAACGGGGGCTCTATGCCCGGGCCATACATTTGAGGTGGCTCAAGGTTCGGCTGATGAACGGAGTCGAATTTCAATTGGATGATTTCGATCGAGTTTATGAATGCGCTCTAACTCTAAGCGATGATGACTACCCGCTCAGAAACCTGTCTGCGAATTTTCATTGTGCATCAATCGATGAACTACACATGCTGGCATGCCAATACGACCTTATTGGTCGTCGAGAGGATGCCATTGAGTGTCAAGAGGAAATTCGTAAGCGACTTAACGACCCCATCAACAGTGGCGCGTACGACAGGGCGAGCATCAAAGATATGTCTGAGAAGTTTTTGGAGCTTGCTGCCAAGACCGGGCAATATGATCCGAAGCGATTAACGGAGAGTATTCGTGGTTTCGGGGACATGGGAGATTCTTTTTTTCGATTCTTTTTGTGGGAATTGTCGAAGCGAGAGGATGTAGCATTGCTATTGCCCTTCCTGGACTGCGAGTTATCAGATGAAATGCGTAGAGACCTTGAGCTTCAGATCATCCGAGTGTCTGGATATTGTAAGGCTCGGATAGATGAATGGCCTGAGTTTGAGTCTCTCAATGTGCATCCTATAGTAGCGTGTTGGGCCTTAATTTATTCTAGGTCGAAATATAAGGCAATCTCGTTTCCTCAAGATATTACACAGTTTGACAAAAAAAGCTGGGAAGATGCATCGAAAGGTGAAATCGAGAGGTTTTTGCATGACTTATTCTTTCATATGCTTGCAGGAGGTCTCGAATTCGGTGGCATAGTCCCTCCCTTTGAGTTACAGAAATTCTCTAACAGACCTTGGATGAATACTGCCGTTGAATTATTATTCAAAATTGCAAAGGGCATCGCAAACGCCATAATTCAAGGCAACTATCCCGACTTTTCTACAAGCTACCGCATCTTGGTCGACCTCAGTGCCCCAAGGGATCATGATGAGTTTACCGATTACCGAGCTTTCAGACGCGCCATTCTAGAAATCTCAACTGATCTACATCTGTTGTTGTCAATTAAGCGTAGTCAAAATGTGATCTGCGAGAGTGAATGGCGAGCAGCCTTGGATTCTGGGCACTTTGTTTTCTCCGAATGGCGTGATAATTATCTCGCAGCTCAACATCGTATTGTAGACGGATCTGTGATCAAGTCAGAGGCGAAAAAAAGGCTTGTTGAAGAGGAGGGTTGTATTACTCAATTTGATGAGCGGGCGCGCGTATACCTCGAACTTTGCGAATTGGCGCTTTTCCAAGAGGCAGATATCTTTGCCCAACACCTTCTTCGCAAGACCGTTGAATGCGTGATGGGGTACGGATGGCGAAAGGATATGACGATCTTTTATGTTCTGGATGCGATTGCGGCAGTTGGTGTGGTTGATGAGGCCTATACCAGGTCTGCTCTTGAGAAGGTATGCCCCATAGTTGAAAAGATCACCATTCTGACAGATGGCGACGAGACAGACTATGCGAAATACGAAATGGCTGATCTGTTAGTCCAATTTATGCCACAGTCATTTGCTCGTTACTATGAGGATCTGCTTAAGACCTCCGAGTGGGATGAGGCAGGTCGCGCGTTTGGAAAATTACTCGCTCATGTTGACTTGCATAAACCGATGGGAGCTTTCGTCGCAAGTACAGTTTGGGACCCACATGGCATTGGAGCTATTCGTAAGCGCACCAAAGATGGTGAGGCTGAATATCAGGTGCTAATTGATATGAATGCGCGCGCTTTCGGTCTTCCTCAAGAGGAACTAGGAAAAGAACGGCACCCTGGGTCTACCCCTATCGATGAGGAACATAATTTGCGTATTGAGGATTATGGACCTGATGAGCTCCGTCGACTTCTCGCTGACCTCAAAGAAAAGAAGATCTATGTCGGTGCAAAGAAAGCCCTTAGGGAATGGTTTGACCTATGGGTGTCGCGCGGGCAAGGGTCCTCTTTGTTGGAAGAAATTCAGCCCTTTCTGGATCAAGGCCAAGTGCCGTCCGAAATAGGAGAGATTTTGGACAGCGCATTTGAGGTGAGCCTTCGTCTCGAGGGTAAGGGGAAAGCCTATCGTTGGATTGTTGCAGCGCAGATTCATTGTCGTGGGTGGGGCGATTTCTATGGGAAAGAAACAGCACTTCGCCGTTTTGAACTTTTTGCCAAGGAATATCGAGACCGGTGGCAGGATTTCATTTCGGATACATGTCGACCGGCTCTTTCATACAGCTCCGAACAACTTGTGATTCCACACAATCGATTGGTCCAGTATTTGGTGGCTGTCGGGCAGGTCGATTTAGCCAAGGAGATTACAGATACGCTAATTAGTATTGTCCAGGAGGAAATGGCTGACCAGCCCCTTAAAAAGCCATCTTGGTTTTTAGGAATATAAGCGATGGATTCATTCGTTTTGGCACACATTGGGTTATCGAGATTGCGGTTGCCGATTCCTACTGTAAAACTATCAGTTGTGCGCCACGCTGCGCGATTACTCGAAACAAGCGAATGCCAGGACGAGGTTTGGGAAGCATTACTGAAATGGATTTCTGAGCTCGAGTTCGAGTCAGAGGTTGTTGAGGCTCTTACTATTCCTCTGCTGGCAAGATCTTCACGAGTTATATCGACGCCGCGGCTTAGACAGGCAATAACCAAGCCTTCTTTGCTTTCAGATTTGCTGATGAATGAAATCGCTGGGAGTCCTACACTGATTAATACATGGATTAAGGCGCATTCTGTGGAGGTGCCACCGCTTTTCTCTGGTAATGAACTAATCGCTGAGCTAGCTGCCGGACGTGTTATCCCGCCCATTCTATCGAATCGCCTCAAACGCTTGGAGGAGGATTCAGGCAAACCCTTTCTAAGGCAGTGGGCATTTGAGTGTCAGAGACTATTTGATACATATGGAGAACAACATCACGGTTATTGGGACTATTTTGTGGACTCTGAGCGTGACCGAAATACCGGACAGTTCATTACTCGGCGTGGCCACGTAGCCCGTTCCTCGTATCTTCGTACGCTTGCACTTGCTGTCGATGTGTGGGGGATGCCCGAGACGCTGGCGTTTGATGCAGCTAGATACACGTCACCGGTCGACCTCTGCTTTCTGCCGATGGAACCGGGTATTGCTCCGGAATGGGCTGAGACGTTTCTTGCAAAAACGCCTTCGACTGAAGAACAGTGGAAATCTCTAATGCTCGCTGTCAATGACCGCCTAATGCAAGACAGCGGCCATTCGTTACTGGTACATCTTAACTCTCCAGTTGCATTAACTAAAAATTACAAGGCAGAGATCGAAGTCATCACCTACTTGCATGATGCCGAAAGCTTTCCAGAGCCAGAGTTGCCATGGAATCTTCATCATTGGCTTCTAGCAAATTTGGAGTTAGAGCGAACAACTGATTGGGCGATCAGAATAGCCCATAGAGGAGAACTACTATTACCGACCGAAGCCGGCAAAAATCTTGCCCCGGGCCTCTTGCCCGCCGTCGGCAGACACATTGGCTATATGCATTCCGATCTGTTTGGTCGAATACCGTATTTACCCGCAAATTACTCACGCCAAAGGGTTCTCATGGCTAAGCCACGAGCCGGTGGAATGGATGTCATTCTTGATGGTGAACAAATTGGTGTTGTTGAACATTGGAATTATAGATGGTCTCCTACGCACGATAAGGCGCTGGGCCCACATTGTGGTATAAGTGTTCGGATGACGCCCGCATCTATCGAGCAAGTGCTATCAATACCAAGAATGAAGCTGATTCGGTGCTGGAGGGCGAAAGTATTAGCACGAGAAAAGGACTACGGAGAGTTTGAGGAAATCGTATTCACTGGGTTCCTCCCATAACGATTTGCCACTGTGTTTTTCCAAAGGCAACCTTCTGCCAATATAAGTTATAACTTCGGCTTGTAGCTCAAAAATTCTATTATCTTAGTGTAATGCAGCGATCCTGGTTTTGTTCCATGCTCCCAATTCCATACGGTAGACTCTGTAACTCCGATCCGCTCTGCGACCTGGGCTTGAAGTAATCCAAGATCCAACCGTTTCTTCCGCAGATGCTCCCCTAAAGAACGAGGTGCAACTGGATACCCCTTCGGTGGTACAATGGGGCGTGCCAAAACTAGGGTATAGCGTGGGCACCGCCCAAAGGTTACTGAACCCCTGAGGATGTGGTTACCTTCACCGGAATGATCCATCGACCGAAAAGGCAAAGGCCATTGGCCGCGTTTTTCAATTCCACTGTGGCTGGCTTGAGAACTCTACGAGATCCACAGAATCCTTCGTAATGGATCAGATCAAATAACAGCAGGAAGTATTACTTGTCACAAAATCCGCACCACTTTGATCTCTTCCGATCAATGTTCATGAAGTCTTGCGCAACTCTTTAGAAAATAATAGAAAAAGTGCTGGCTGGGGGACGAGGATTCGAACCTCGATAGACAGATCCAGAGTCTGCCGTCCTGCCATTAGACGATCCCCCAATCTTCAATTAAGATAAGGACGTTGAGAGGATTTTAAAGGATGGTCCACCTCCTGTCAAGCATCACAGGAGGAGGCTTGTTGTATTTCTTGACTGGCCCGGTCTAGGTGGGCGAGGACTTTTTCTTTCCCCATCAGGGTGAGGACATCATAGATTCCAGGGCTGTAGGTCTTTCCGGTCAAGGCCACACGCAGGGGCTGGGCCAATTGGTTCATCTTAATTCCTTCTTTGGTCAGGATATCCTTGAAGGTAGGTTCCAGACCACCCTGATCCAGGGAAGGAGCCTGGGCGATGGCCTGGCGTAATTTGATCAAGATCGGGAGGGTCTGGGCCGTCAAGAATTTTGCCTTGGCCTCAGGGTCGATCTCCATTTTGGCGGGTTCCACAAAGTAACAGGCGGCCATCTCGGCCATCTCCACCAAAGTCTTGGCTCGCTCCTTCAAGGCAACAGCCACTTGAGACAGTCTTGATCTCTCTTCCGGCCGAACGAAGCCTTCACCATACTTCATTTTGAGATGCTCGCCCAGGAGATTTCCTATTCTGTCCGGATCTGCCGACTTAATATAATAAGCGTTCAGCCATAGGAGCTTCTCGGGGTTAAAGACCGCAGCGGATTTTCCTACGGGTTCTAAAGAAAATTTCTCGATGAGTTCTTGGAGGCTGAACACTTCCTCATCTCCATGGGACCATCCTAGTCGGGCTAGATAATTGACCATGGCGTCTGGCAGATATCCTATCTCTCGATAGGCTTCCACCGAAGTAGCTCCGTGTCGTTTAGATAGGCGGGTCTTGTCAGGACCTAGGATCATGGGCAGATGGGCAAATTGAGGGGGAGTAAAGCCCAGGGCCCGGTAGATCTGGATCTGACGGGGGGTGTTGTTGAGATGGTCGTCTCCACGGATCACATGGGTGATCTTCATGTCGGTATCGTCCACCACCACGGCAAAGTTGTAGGTGGGCAGACCGTCTGCCCTCAACAAGATCAGATCATCCAGCTGATTACTTTCAAACACCACCTGCCCCTTGACCAAGTCCTCCACGATGGTTTGCCCATCTTGAGGGGCTTTAAATCGAATGGCCGGCAGCCGATCCGGCGGAGGTGTTTTCAGCTTTCGGCATCGCCCATCATACTTGGAAATCTGTCCTTTTGAGAGAGCCTCTTTTCGCCGCTGTTCAAGCTCCTCAGGTGAGCAGTAGCAGAGATAGGCCATTTTCTGATCTAAGAGGCGGGCGGCTTGTGATCGATACAGATCCAACCGATCGGTCTGACGATAAGGACCCTCATCCCAGTCCAGCCCCAGCCACTTCATTCCATTAACAATCGCAGCAATGGATGCTTCTGTAGATCTGGAGCGGTCGGTGTCCTCGATCCGGAGGATGAAAACTCCTTTGTGATGTCGTGCGTATAACCAATTAAACAGTGCCGTTCTCACTCCCCCGATGTGTAGATACCCTGTCGGGCTGGGAGCAAATCGCACACGTATCTTGCTCATGACGTTTTCCTACTCTAAAAACTTACCGAAAGAACATTATGTCATGGGCAGTGTCTAAAGTAAAGAAAGGTTTGTTTTATAAATGGAGAGTGTTCTCTCGTTACAGGTATATCCTGATGCCGACGGTGGTCATGTCTTCATCATAGGAGAAAAAAGTATCATTCTGATTAGTCGTTCCAAAAACCCGCTGAAAACCCAGTTTTGTTTCGATCTTTTCTCCAAACCCGTAATAGAGATCGATGCCCCATCCATGAATCAGATCCTTTCTTCCGTGATGATTCTGGTCGTTGGTCAGGTCCGTGGTAAATTCCCTGTAATTCAGTTCATAATGGGCCGCAATGTGAACAAGCTTCGTGACCCGAAACTTGGGTTCGATCTGGAAGAGATGGGCTATATAGGATAGATCATTGTGTTTACCGGCATCGTTTCGACCCGTGGCGATCCCCAGTTCGAATTGGTATCCCACAAGGGTTTCGACCTCAGGAATCGGGTAGAAGCCAGCGATCAACCCGAAACCATAGAGATCGCTATCCTGCTCATTCAGTGCATCGGTGTAGTCTTGAAAGGTGTAGTGAGTGCTAAGGCCCATGTCCAATTTTCGAAATTCTTTCAGGACATAGATCAGTATGTCATGGGAGGCATAGGTTTCCTCAATCAATGGGGTTGGAGGGATCCGTTGCTCTCTTGACATCCCGAGAAGGATTCTGGGGATCCAGGTGTAGGTCACCGAGAGTTGGATGTTGGGCGTTATTTCCTGCTCGATACCGATCCAGTAGGTGCCAGAATTCAATGAGGTATTTTGGGTGTAAAAGTCTCCCATGGCCCCTACCAGAAGTTTGGGTGTTTTGGAACCCCATGGAGGATGAAGGCTTAACTGGACTGAGGGCTCCCAGATGAGATCGTCGATGGAGCCTACCTTTTGAAAGAATGGACGATTAGAGAAGTTTTCAAAGAGGATCTGATCCAGGTCGGAATATTGCCAGACATTGGTATCGTAAATCATGTCCGCTCCGACTTCGACTTGCAGAATGTCCCTTGGCGGTTGTTGGCCATAGACCGGAGCAGCCATCTGGAATAAGGAATAAACCAAGATGCAAGATAAGATGGTGGACCTGTGACTCAAGCCTGTTGTCTCCCCTTGGAATTCGCCAGATAAGGACCTCATGATCAAGGGATCAGATAAAAAAGCGCGATCCGCGCTCCACCGATGGATAAATACCCGATTGGTCTGGGTGCGGACCGCACACGGACACTGACCCTGCTGTCTACAGGCAAGTGGTACGGAGAATCATTTATAGCTCAGACAGGCAGTAAAGGGCGTTGCTCGTGAGTAGGTCTCAACTCTTTCGTTTAGCCCTGTGCTTTCGATCCTGTTTATCTTCTCGCTTGTCTCTGATGTCTTCCCGTCTATCCCGGACATCCTCACGCCGATCCCGAATATCTTCTAGCTTGTCCAGTTTCCCTCCGTCATGCTTTCTGTCTCGGATATCCTCACGTCGATCCCGTTTATCTTCTCGCTTATCTCTGATGTCTTCCCGGGCATCTCTCACATCTTCCCGGCTGTCTCGGACATCCTCACGGAGGTCCCGGATATCTTCACGCACATCCGCAGACCCTTGTGGCGTGGCCACTCCCGGGGCCAGAAGCAATGTGAGAAGTGGTAATACAGTGATGATCTGTTTCATTTGACTCCCCCTTTCGCTTTCGATGATTAAAGTCCACCGAATGAGCCCTCAGCAATCTGCTGTTTTCAGTATATCCTGGGTTAGCCTTCTGTCAAACGCTCATCATCCGTTATGACGGTATTTTAAAATCAATAACTCTGAGGGCTCGCCCTATCTGGCAGATTGAGGCAAGGCCTGTTCTGGGAAATCCAAAGATGGTGACTTTAAGCCCATCTTGATAGAGATCAGGACCTCCACCCCGAGGCTCAAAGCTTTCACCGTCCTCCGTGACGAATTTCCAGCAGCCTCCTTCAATGCCCAGGTAGTGCATGGTCCCTGTGTAGAACCTGGTGGCAATGTAGGGAATGGCCCAGGCTGCAGCATTGTAGTTTTGAGTGGTCTCATCCGAGAACACCTCAGCATCCAGTGCATCAATTGCAGCATGATGGAAGCCAAGAGAAGATCCAACCGTTTTGGTCTTGGTGAAAATTCTGTCTCCTGCTACTGCATCTCCATGGGTTCCATCATCAAACATAAGCTCACGGCGGCCATCATGATGGAGATAAACCACGCTGGCCCGTTCAGCTCCTTCAGAATCCTTATTCTTGACCTTGGCTGTGACCACCACCTCTTCCCCTGGCGCGAAGGTGGGCAGACCGGAGGGGAATTCAAAAAGTGTGGTTGGGTCGCTTACAGACCATCGAACCTCGCCATGGACGGATGCGGCGACTTCCTCAATCTGGACGGTCTGCTGGGTAGGATCTTTCAGTGAAAATTCAAGGGGAGATACCTTGATTAATTTCCAGTGTCTGGGCCGCACCTTCCCAAAAATTGCTAAGCGATGGGCAGTGGACTGGATGGCCTTTTCTCCGAAAACTCCATCCCCGTTAATATCTAAGCGAAGGACACCGGCTAGATCGACGGTCACTTCTACACTAGCCAGTCCGTCTTCGATATGGATATCCACTTCACGGTGTACGTCCGTGATCTTGCGATGCCATCGGGGTAGTGTCGAGTCGGGTTCCAGTAACTGACTTGAATCCTGTGAAGTATTGTTTGAAGATGAGCTGGAGAGCCCTTGAAGAGTATTCGTGCCGACCTCATCTCCAACAAAGACATCGTTTGAGAAGAGGGTTGTGTGTTCCTCATCGTCCATTGTGTTTTGGACAATGCCGACCTCTTGTGCGGTGTCTGTGGTCGCAACATCCGCCGTGGTGCCTTGTCCGCATCCCGTCCCAATAAGGGTCAGGATTCCAAATGCAATTGGGAATTTCCATTGTGATCTCATTTTACCGCCTCCTTGTAGACAAATCCCGCTCGTGTGCTATTCTTTAGAACTGGATTTATTTTACCTTCACCCGATTAAACACAGGAGGTGGAGGAAAGTTTCATGAAATTTTATCTTCGCTTTAATCTCTGTCGTAGCTGATGCCGCTCGGCAGGGGAAAGTTGCCGCCATTTTCTGGCCTTTTCCATGAATTGGCGTCTTTCGTGTGGCTTCATCTTTTGGAGTGTCTCATGATTTCTGCGCAGTTCCTGTCGCTGTTCGGGAGAAAGCTGTTTCCATCGCTCAAGGTTTTTTCTCAATCGTTCCCGTTCATCCGAAGAAAGGTTTTGGAAACGCCTGAAATTTTGGTGAAGTCGTTGCCTTTCTTGAGGTGGAAGTGACTTGAGCGCTTGAAAACGTTTTCGGATCTCGGCCTGGCGTTCAGAGGAGAGGGTCTTCCATCGCTCCATGGCCCTTCGCAGGGCTTCCTGCCTTTCAGGGCTTAAATTTTTCCATGCTTCCTGTTTCTCCAGAGTTTCTGGACTAGAGAATGTTGGCTCATCAGCAAGGGAGAGACAGGGCATCCCTGTCATCCCAAGCAAGACTACCAGAACTACCCTTATTAAAAAATAATTTGCCATAGATGGTTCTCCCTAAGATTAATCCTTTTCATCTTCTGAAGGTATTTCATTAAGCAAGGAATCTAAATTTTTATACAGCTCTATATTCTGAAGCATCTCCAGGCTCTCCAGCATCTCCAATTGTTCTAAGAGTTCAAGATCCTCAGCCGAAATCTCTTCCTGTGAAGTCTGAGACTGGGTCTGTGGTGGGCTTGGACTCTTCTGAGGTGCTTGTTGCCGACCCTGGGGCTGAACTTTTGGGACAGTTTGCTGGCCAGCCGGACTGCCAGGCGAGCCAGCCAAGGCGATTCCCAATATGACCCACGTGATCATCACTTTTAAGATTAACCCCCTCTTCCCAGGGTTGGGTTGCTCTCCTCAAGAGACAGGAGCAGATCAAAACTCTCATCCTGCAAAAGATCCATTTCGGCCAAGACTTCTTTGTCTTCTATGAGGTCCAGTGAGGTCACTAATTCCACCAAGGAATTATTTTTGTCCGACTGGGCCACTTGCCTCTCTCTTTCAGCGGATGGCCAGAGGAACCAGGTCAAGGTCACTAGAAGGACAGCCGCCGCTGAACCGAGGGGAATCCGCCAGGCTGGCCGCCAGTCCCAGTGGAGCCATGCCTTTGAGCGTTTCTGGTTTTCAATCTCCGCAATTTTTGACCAGAATCTTTGCTTAAAATGGGGTGAGGGTTCTATCTCTTTCCACTTCCCCAGGGTCTTCCAGGTTGCCAAATGCCGTTTCATTTCCTGGGTGCATGGCCTGCAAGACGCCAGGTGAGTACGGATCTCTGCGCTCTGCTCCTGGGTCAGTTCAGACTCCAGGAAGTCGGACAGGTTTTTTCTGATGTCATGGCAGTCCATAGAACTCCCTCCGTTGATTAAACAAGCCAGTAGATTAAAAGTTTCATAGAATTTCTTTTTATTCCCTTTCTAGATAGGGGGCAAGCCTCTGGGCCAGTAGACCTTTTGCCCGATGAAGACGCAACTTCACTGCTGTCACAGAGCACCCCATCACTTGGGCAATCTCCTCATATGAAAGCTCCTGATACCGCTGCAGAATTAATGGGAGCCTGAGGGTAGCCGGAAGACTCCGGATGGCTTCTTGGACGATTTCTGCCAATTCTTTTTCCTCCAGCTGTTGATCGGGGCTGGGATGATGAGACTCAATCTGTTCCTCCAGGAGGGATTCCTCTTCATTCATAGGATCGCTGAATTGGAGGGAGACCTCCATCCGCCCTTCCCGGAGTCTATTTAAACAAAGGTTTTTAGCGATGGTGTAAAGCCAGGTGGAAAACTTGGTCAAGGGTTGGTAACGGAAGGCAGCCAGGTAGGCCTGGATAAAGGTGTCCTGTGTGATGTCTTCGGCCTCATGAGAGTTTCCCAAGAATCGAAAGCAGAAATTTAGGATAGGTCGGTGGTATTTCTCGAACAGGTCCTCGAAAGCTGCTCGATCCCCATTTTGAAATTGGAGCATCCGTTGGGCATCCGGATCCATTGTCCCCTCATGAAAATCATGGTCTAGCCCTTCATAGGGTTTTAATATACCACAGGCAGGCCCTTTCCGTACCAGAAAGTCCTTGACAAGCCCTATCTCTCCTGTGTAGATTTGAAAGATTCATCCCGAGGCGACCGTGCCCCAAGAAGAAGATCATGAAGGCCAGGATGAGTTCAGGAAGGGCCTTTCTTTTGCCGCCCGTGTGGGTATGGAGTTGGTTGTGGCCACCATGGTAGGCGCTTTCTTAGGCTACCTGCTAGACCGCTTCCTGGGTACTAAGCCCTGGTTGATGGTGGCGGGTGTGGTGGTCGGGGCGATCGCTGGATTTCTGAATGTGTATCGCTTCGTGCAACGGATGAGCAAATCATAGAGCAAGCGAGACCCTGGCTTGGACGGGGCGAGCACGGGGCGTGGGGGCATCGTACCAAAGTCAAAGACGTATTCTCGCATGGACGCCCCTTCGGGACATGCTCGAATGCGCTAGCGAGGTTGGGCCCCCACATATAATTATGGAAAATCCTCTACATCATTTTGAGCTTCACCCAATAGTTCATCTCTCCCTCTTCGGTCTGGACATTTCCATTAACCAGGCCGTGATCATGATGTGGGTGGTGTGTGGCCTGGTGCTTCTTTTTTTCTATGCGGCTTCCCGGGGCAGGCAACTGATTCCCACCAAGATCCAGAGCCTGGCCGAGATGGCCATGGAGTTTCTGCGAACATTGGTTTTGGATAACATGGGGGAAAGGGGCTTAAAGTTTCTCCCTTTCATTGCCACCCTGTTCTTTTTTATTCTGTTCAGTAATCTCCTAGGACTCATTCCCGGGGCCTACACCGTGACCAGCCAGATCATGGTCACGGGGTTGTTTGCCGTGGCGGTTTATTTTATCAGCCTGGTGGTTGGGTTCATGCTGCATGGGTTGAAGTTTCTGTCTATTCTTGCACCTTCGGGCACGCCCTGGTGGTTACTTCCCCTGATGATTCCGATTGAAATTGTGAGCCAACTGGCCCGGCCGGTAACCCTGGCCGTCCGTCTTTTCGCCAACATGACGGCGGGCCACACCATTTTGAATGTCCTGTTTGCCTTGATGCTGTCGGGTGGAGTATTGATTGGTTGGCTTCCCTTTAGCTTCACGGTGCCTATTTATATTCTGGAGGTGTTCGTCGCCTTCATTCAGGCCTACATCTTTACGGTGCTGGCCTCTGTGTATATCGGCGATGCGATTAAATTGCACTGACGTTTAGTCTGTTATGTCGGCTTAGTCCGTTGTGTCCGTAATCAGACTTCTTGGATTTAACGGACTGAACGGAAATAACGGACCTAACGGATATAACAAAGGGGGTAAACGCATGGATGCATCAGCAGCAGCATTATTGGGGATGGGGCTTGCCGCGGCCGGATTCGGCGGTGCGGGGGTGGGTATCGGCTACATCTTTGGAAAAATGATTGAGGCCGTGGCCCGGCAACCGGCGGCAGAGGGCAAGGTGGGCAAGTACATGTGGATTGGGTTCGCCCTGGTAGAGGCCATTGCCCTGTATGGTCTCGTGGTGGCCTTTATCATTATGGGATCCGTCTAAATTTCACATTAGGTCCGTTAAGTCTGTTTAGATCGTTCATTCCGTTAACGGACAAACGGGACTAACGCTTTATGAGGAAATTACATGCCACAGTTTGATACCCGCTTTCTAAGTTCACTGGTCTTCTGGTCCGTCGTATCCTTCGGGATCCTCCTGGGCCTGCTGTACAAATATGCCTTTCCGGCCATCCTGGATATTTTGGAGACGCGGGAAAGACGCATCCGGGACAGCATTGAGCAGGCGGAGCGGATGAGGAAAGAGGCCGAGCAACTTCTGGCAGACTATCGCTCCAAGCTGGAGGCGGCCCAGCAGGAGACTCATGCCCTCCTAGAGCAGGCCAGGCAGCGAGCTCAGCAGTTACTCGAGGAGAACGAGAAACGGCTGGATCGAGAGACCGAAAAAATGCTCCAGGATGCCAGACGGGAGATCGATCTGGACCGGCTCAATGCCGTCAAAGAGCTCCGAGAGTATGTGGCGGATTTAGTACTGGAGGTCACCGAGAAAATTCTGAAACGAAGTGTGGCGGACCAGGACCACCGCCGTTGGGTACAGGAAACCTTGACGGAGATCGGGGAACATCATCACAAAAACTAGAAGGGGCTGAGGTCGAGGAATCCTTCCGGGGGATTAAATAAAGGAGGGCTAAGATCCGCCAGCTTCATGTTCTTATAGTCCACCACCACGATACTCTGATTGGGCGGGAAGTAGATGATGCGAACAGGCAGCCCTTTCAGATTGATGGCCTCCCAGACCAGACTGTATTCCAGAGATACAACAGAGGTCTTCTTATCGGCAGGGACCTCTGACCGTCGCTCCTGCAGGTACAGAATACAGGGATGATTATTGACAAAGTCCTCTTTTAGCATGATCTTGCGCCGTTTGATCGTTTGAAGATCCTTCCAGGGTATCCAGCCATCCCGCATCGCCTTCATTCGTGCCTTTTCATTCAGCTCTATTTGGAAATAGATCCTGTCATCCAGAAAGACACGGCGCATCTTCTGGTGCTCAAAATCGTAGAGCTGGACCTCGTTATAAGCCCGATCGGGCTCTTCAGGTTGAGGTTCGAATCGGACCAGGGGTGGCGAGGCAAAGATCCTGCCGCTTAATAAGGTGTAGCCTTTATCCTTGAAGATGAGTGTGGAAGTGAAATCGGCCGTGAATTCCCCTGTCTGTTGGGAAGAAGCCGATGGTGATGACTCCTGGGCAGAGGCATTAAGGGAGACCAGAAACACGAGGCAAATCAGTAGAAGATAAAATCGGACAGCCCGGACACAGATCATGGCCGTGTTACAATTCGGCATTCAGGCTTCCTCGCTGATACCCTTCCAGGTCCAGAACGACATAATGAAAGCCTAGAGCTTTGATCGCTTGAATAATCTCTTCTTTCAGGGGAGACGCTAATGCTAAAGGAAGTTCTTCGGGATCAAGTTCGATCCGAGCAATACTTCCATGGTATCTCGCTCGAACCTGGGTAAAGCCCTTTGATCTTAAGATTCCCTCGGCCTCATTGACCTGCCGGAGATGTTTCAAGGTAATAGGGGTGCCGTAAGGGAAGCGGGAGGAGAGACAGGCCTCAGCCGGTTTGTTCCATGTAGGAAGGTTCAGTTTTTGACTCAGGTCCCGCACGGCCTGCTTGGTGAAACCGGCTTCCACCAGTGGACTCTTGATCCCATGCTCCAAGGCGGCCCTCAGGCCGGGACGATAGTCTCCCAAGTCATCCAGGTTGGTTCCTTCCGCAATGTATGCATAGCCCTCTTGGGCTGCCAGTCCCCGAAGTTTATCAAACAACTCTTTCTTGCAGTGATAGCAGCGCTGCGGATCATTCTGGACAAACTCCGCCATAGAGAGCTGTTCCGACTTAATGAGAAAGTGTTGAACTCCTATCTGTTGGGCCAGTTTCCGGGCATCGGTCAGTTGCTCATGGGGATAGGTAGGAGAGAGAGCTGTTGCCCCTGCCGCCTGCTGACCTAAAATGTCATGGGCCACTTTCAACAGAAGTGTACTGTCCACCCCTCCGGAGAAGGCTACCAGGACGGAGCCTAGGTCCTTGAGTATACCCTGCAGCTTTGCATAATTCGCTTCCAGTTTCATAAGTATTCCCCTCAACACTCAATGCTTTAATTCGATCTTGGCTTCTTGCTGCTTTGCCACCGCCACCAGGATGAATCTTTCTGGATCCAGATATTTTTTTGCCACCCGCAGAACATCTGCCTTGGTGACAGTCTCAATGTAGCGGGGATAGTCATCAAAATAGTCCAGGCCTAGGTTAAAGTACTCTACGTGGCTGAGCAGCCGGGCCATCTTGGCATTGGTGTCCATGCGCAGGGGAAAGCTTCCGATCAGATAGGACTTTGCTTCGTCCAGTTCCTGATCGGTGACAGAGGAGGTGCGGATCTGCTGAATCTCTTTGATGACCTCCTGGATCGCAGTATTGGCTGTGGCATTTTTGGTTTGGAGGCTCACCGTGAACCACCCCGAATAGTATCTCGCATCATAATCGCTGTGCACGCTATAGGCTAACCCCTGGTTTTCCCGGATGACTGTGAGCAACCGGGAGGAAAATCCGCCTCCGCCCAGGATATAATTCATCACCACCAGGGCATAGAAGTCCGGATTGGCTCGCTCAACGCCCAGATGGCCTAACAGGATATTGGCCTGGGTCAGGTCTTTGTCAATAATCTCTACCTTTCGCTGGGTGGGATTAGATGCCTTCGGGATCTGGATGGTCGGGATTTTCTTTTTGTCCCATTTGCCCAGGTATTGTTTGGCCAGGGCCTCGACCTCCTCTCGGGTGATATCTCCCACAATGGCCATGATGGCGTTATTAGGACGATAATAGATGCTGTGAAAATTGACAATGTCCTGGCGCTCGATTTTGGGGATAGTCTCTTCCATTCCTTCTACCGGGCGATGGTAGGGATGTTCTCCGAACAAGAGACGATCGAAGGTCTTTTCGGCCACGATTCCAGGTTCATCCTTATCAGCCATCAATCCCCCCAGAATCTGTTGACGTATGCGTTCCACATCGTTTGCGGGAAAAACAGGATGGGTCAGGATGTCCGAAAGCAGATCAAACCCCACCTTAACGTCTTTCTTAAGAGCCTTGAGAGAAACAGAGGTATAATCCGTACCAGCGGAGGCAGACAGGCTTGCACCGATAAAGTCGATCTCTTCCGCAATCTGAACAGAGCTGCGGGTGGCAGTTCCCTCGTCCAGCAGTGCGGCCGTGAGAAAAGCCAATCCCGCCTTGTCTTCGAGGTCATACACTGATCCCGCCTTCAAGAGCACTTCCACATGCACCGTTGGAAGAGAGGGCCTTTCCACCAGTAACAGGGTCATTCCATTCTTGGTGGTCCAGCGCTTCATGGGAATATGATCCGCGTTTGCAGGGATCGCCCATGACAAACAGGAAAGGAGCATGGCACCAGAAGCTAAAAAGAGTAGCCTGCGTTTAAAAGTTTCTAAGTACGATGCCATATGTTAATCCTTTGCCTGAGCTTGAGGTTTAAGCGGAATCAGAATCCCTACCGTACGGTTGTCCTCATGAAGGTATTTTTGGGCCACCTGCATTACGTCCTGAGGAGTAACCTTTCGTATACTGTTTACATAACTGTCCAGATAATCCACACCCGCTCCAATAGTTTCAGCCGTACCAATCTGCATGGCCTGATAGAAATTGGAATCCTGGCCAAAGATGAACTCGGCCACAAGCTGATTTTTGGCCTTCTGAAGCTCTTTGTCCGAGATTGGCTGTATCTTCAGCCTTTCGATCACCTCGTAAAGACCTTTTTCCAGCGCCTCCAGGGTCTGGCCAGGCTGGGTCATGCCGTAGAAATAGAACAGCTCAGGATCAGCCGTCATGGGATCATATTCTCCTCCGGTATCCAGGGCGATCTTTTTCTCATAGACCAGGCTGTGGTACAACCGGGAGCTTTTGCCTGTTGACAGAATGGTGGCCAGGACCTTAAGGGGATAGGCATCCGGGTCCCGATAATTTGGAACATGATATCCTAGGAAGACAAAGGGGAGCTGGGCCTCCCGTTTGACCACGATCCGGCGCTCGCCCTTTTGGGCTGACTCGTACGAGATTGGGGGTGAGGGATCAGGCCCCCTGGGAATCTTTTCAAAATATTCCTTGATCTTGGGGAGAAGGGCCTTGGGCTCAATATCACCCACCACCACCAGTGTGGCGTTGTGGGGCTGATAATAATTCCTGTAATGCTGCTGGGCATCGTCGGGGGTGAGCCGATTGAGGTCCTCCATCCATCCGATTACCGGGAAGCGGTAAGGATGAGTCAGGAAGGCTACGGAGTACATTTGTTCGATCAGATAGGACTTAGGATCATCCTCAGTCCGCAGTCTTCTCTCTTCCTTCACCACCTCTCTTTCCAGTTCAAACTCCTTGGGATCCATCAGCAGATTGACCATCCGATCAGACTCCAGTTCCAGAGAAAGGCCGATGCGATCGCTGGAAAGATTCTCAAAATAGGCGGTGTAGTCCCGGCTGGTGAAAGCATTCTCGGTCCCCCCATTTTTGGCCACGATCCTTGAGAACTCTCCCTTTCCATATCGGGGGGTGCCCTTAAACATCATGTGCTCTAGAAGGTGGGAAAGCCCGGTCCAGCCTGGTACTTCGTATCGGGAGCCTACCTTGTACCACACCTGAAAAGTGACCACCGGAGCCTTGTGTTCCTCCACCAGGATGACGTTGAGACCATTTGGCAGGGTATAGATCTCCTCTTTGATGGCCCATGCAGGCAGCGTTGAAAACAGAACGGCCATCGCCGTAATCAATGAGAAGATGAATTGCATCGCGAAATTATCCTAACAACAGTCTTGATGAGTGTCAAGAGAATGGTTTGTGCTGAGCCATGCCGGCCGTCTCAAGCTGTCCGCAGGCGGCCAGTATGTCTCGCCCCTTGCTCTTCCGGATGAAGGCGTGGAGGCCAGCATCTATCAGTACCTTTTGGAAGCGCAGCACTTCTGTATCTTGAGGCCGCTTATAATCTGCTCCGGGATGTTCATTATAGGGGATCAGGTTGACCTTACAATGAATTCCCTTCAGCAGTTTGACGAGCCGTTGAGCATCCAAGAGGGAGTCGTTGATCCCTTTGAGCAGTACATACTCGAAGGTCAACTGTCGACGTGGAGGCAGGGGATATTCCCGGCAGGCCAGGATCAATTCCTTGAGGGGATACTTCTGGTTAATGGTGCCCATGATCTTGTTTCGTGTTTCATCTGTGGTGGCGTTCAGGGAGACAGCTAGGTTGACCTTCAGGCCCAAGGTCCCCAGCATCCTGATCTGGGGCACCATTCCGGCCGTGGAGACAGTGATCCGGCGTTGTGAAAATCCTATTCCACGTGGATCGCTCATGCGGTGAATGGCTTCTACCACGGGATAAAAATTAGCCAAGGGTTCGCCCATTCCCATCATCACGATGTTGGTGATGCGCCGCCTGGCAGGTTTAAGATGTATTTCCGCCACCAGCATCTGGTCCACGATCTCATAAACTCTGAGATTGCGTTTCAGCCCCATCCGGCCGGTCAGGCAGAAGGCACAGTCCAGGGTGCAGCCTACCTGAGTGGAAACGCAGAGGGTCAGCCGCTGGCCGGTCTCGCTTTCATCTGGAATCAGAACCGTCTCGATACTATTTCCATCCTCCAGTCCAAACAAAAACTTTCGGGTGCCATCTACTGAGTCTTGGACGGTAATGTTTTTTAACTGACTGAGGTAGGCCTGGGCCTCCAAAGTGCTACGGTCGGCTTGAGAAAGGTCCGTCATACCGCCAAAGTCTGCAATTCCCTTTTGATAAATCCACTGCCAAATCTGGTCAGCCCGATACCTGGGCCAGCCCATCCCCTGTACAAACTTCTGCAACTCATGAAAGTTCAGTGCCTTTAGGTTTGGTTTCATGCAAGACTATTCTAAACAAATAAACAGACCATCGCAAGATGACTCTCAGCAAAGAAGAAAGCACCCTTGAAATGGAAAAGAAATGGATCTTTTGGGAAATAAGAGACATAGCAGTCTTAAGAAAAAAGGACTTTTAATTGATTTATCAAATAATTAGAGATGACCGTTCAGAGGCATAATTCTTGCTGATCTAGCCACAGGACATGGTTCCATGACTAAATCATTATCCTCTCACACTTTTAGGCAGCTTACGCTGCTCATATCCATCATATTTTTCCATATTTATATCGTAGGATGCGGGCAGAAGAGCGACTTAGTCACATCTCCAATCGGCACGCCTAAAGTGATCCTGCTCAGTCCAGAGGATCGCACGGTTAATTTTTCTAAGGATAACCTGCAGAGTCCCCCAACCATTTTTGCCGTTTTCAATAAGGATATGGATCCCACTTCAGTTAGAAATAGCATCACGCTGCGTACAGGGTGTAATAAAGGTGTTTCTCTTCAGCCGGGTTCACCAGCCTATGATACTGACACGAGGACGTTGAGCCTGATACCAGATAAGCTGGAACCTAACCAACAGTACATTGTGTCCATCAGCAAGAGCGCCTTAGATCGTGAAGGCAACCCACTGGAAAGCAATATCACCAGGAGGTTTTCTACTGGACCCTTTATCGATATCTTGCCACCTGTATTTGAAGGTGTTTCGGTGGCCATTACCAACAGTTCCACTGAGGCAACTCTTCAATGGTCTCTTGCTGAAGACCAGATCGACAAGGCGACGCCACAGGAAAATCTCGAATATATCATCTATCAGAGTCCCGGTGGTCCAATCGGGGAGAGTTGTGACATTGGGGACATCAACATCGCTGCACCGGTGGCGGTTGCTGCGGATGATGTCTGTACGGGATCGAGCTGTACTTATAAGGTCAAGGGTCTGGATGCAGCCTCTCGGTACTGCTTTCTTGTGAGGGCCAGGGATCGTGGGTGCCATGTGAGTGGGACCCAAAGAATCGTCAAGGGTACTACAAATCCGGGCGGTAAACTGTATGTGGCCAATCTCGGCATTAACAGCCTTTTTGTATTTGATAATGCGGGACAGGCTGAAAAAGTTGCCCCTCGGATCATTGAAAGTGACTGGACCGGGCTTCGCCGGCCCATTGGTGCCGTGATTTCCAATCATGCTAATGGCAAGACACTCTATTTAGCCAACTTCAATACCAGTACGATTGCGGCTTATGATTGGGATCCTTTAAGCGATCAAATACCTTCAGGAGATGTTGTCCCGTCACGAGTCTTTGAGGGAGCCCTGGCGGCTCTGAACGGACCTGTCGGACTGACGATGTTCAATGAAATGTTGTATGTGACCAATTTTAATTCGGGCCTGATAACGAGATTTAAGAATGCCAAAGATATCAGAGAAGTTACTGATACTACCGTACTTGATAAATTTCAGATTGTCAGCAATCCGTCGGAGAATGAATCTTTCACAGGTCCTATTGGGATTGCGGTGGATGTATCTAGAAATATTCTCTATGTGGTCTATCGTGACAGCAATAATATTGCGATCGTGGATGACATCAGCCAGAAAAACCAGCCACAGCTTTTCCCGGACTGGAAGATCTCGGGTGCCGGATTGGCCAATAACCTGACCAAGATCAGCCGGCCGGCTGGTCTTCTCCTGGATGGGGATATGGACCGACTGTATGTAGTCAATCGAGGCAAGGAGAATGACAATGGATTGGATGATTCCATCCTGGTATTCGATCAAGTATCCATCAGGACATCACCCAACCGCTCACCCAGCTGGAGCATTAAAAGTGCAGATATCAATGAACCCGTCATGCTTTCACTCACATCATACCCATTCATCGATTCATCCAATCAAATTGTGATTAAAAAGCGATTGTATGTGACCAGTACGGCCAACACCAGTGCGTTTAAGTCCCGCGTCTTGGCTTTCGATGATATAGACAGCCAACTTGGCTCAAGTCAATGTCCGGTCAATTCGACTACCCAACTTCCGACTTGTACACTTACCCCCAATCTTGTCATTTCGGGAGATCATACCCAGTTTGTGAATCTTTCTGGTGTGGTTGCGGAAGGTCAGGGAGATGGGAAGGACACCGTTTATGCGACCAATCTGGCATCGGTCAATATTTTTGAAAATATCACATTTCCAAGCACAGGTACCCAAAGGATAGATACCAAAGCGGACAGGATGATTGCGCCTTCGATCTATGGACCTGTAGGGGTGGTGGTGGACAAAACCAGCGAGGTACTTTATCTCAGCAGTTTCTATGGTGATTCTATTCCCGTTTTTGAAAAAATTAACGATACCGCTACGACTGGCAATGTCCATCCAATACACCGGATTTTTGGTAAAAACACGGGTCTAAGTGGCCCAATCGGGATTGCCTTGGTCAAGGGTGTGGGGACGGACGGTGATCGGCTGTATGTGGCCAATCTGTTGGCGAACAATATCCTGGAGTTTGATCTGTCCCAGTGCACCGAGACAGTGGACTGTGATATTCCCCCATTGAGTGTCACCTCTTTTAGTGAACCGAATGTCAAGCTGCTTTCTCCCATTGGAATTACTGTGGATACTCGTCAAGCGAATGACCCAATGGATGACCTCCTTTATGTGTCTTATCGTGACCGATTGTTTAATGACAATCAAGGAGACTCCATCATCATGTTTGAGCGCAATAGTAGTGGAGGACTCATTCCACTACGTAGAATAAGAAGCCCGAGTGATGCCTTCGTTGGCCCAGCGGGTCTGTATCTAGATTCCATTCGACAAGAGCTCTATGTTGCAAACCGAATAACCGACCAGGTGATGGTCTTCAGTGTAGATGAACAAGAGTTTCAAATGGCCAACGTATGCAGTGCAGGATCCCTGCAGGACTGCAACCTTACCCCGATCCGTGTGATTAGCTCTCATCCTCATTCCTCAAATGTTTTTGACCCATTCATCATCGGGCTGCATGGTCCCAATGGTGTCTTCCTGGATGATCGGTCCAATCCACCGAAGCTTTATGTCTCAGGCCGAGGTACGGACCCTGGCGATCTGGATGCAGAAGATGCTATTTTAGTGTACAATAATGCAGAGATGGTGAATGGATCTGTTATTCCAGATCGGTCGATTAGTTCAAGCGTAGGGATCATCAATCCGGCCGGTATCTTCCTTGATCTGGACAGATAATTTGTGCCCATTATCTTGATCCGTATTTTCAATCTTCATCAACCATACTAAAAAGATTTGGTTCATCATTAAGAAAATGCGAGCAAAGGCCCTTTTCTTTATACTGCTACTCTTATTAGCTGCTTGTCGGGCTTCTATACCCGTGACTTTGTCCGGCGCTCCCGATCGTTCTAAGCCGGAGAGCAATTTGATGGAATGTGGTCGGATCGAGGATTGCTTTCAGCAGGCCATGAGGGCTTATCGTGCGGGAGATGGCCAGAGGGCGGCTACTTTACTTCAGGACCTATTGACCCAAAACCCTGGAACACTCTGGAGATCACGTGTCCAGTTACTGCTGGCACGAACTTTAGAGACCTCGAATGATCCAGCCGCGGCGAGGTACTATGAAGAAGCTCTAAGTGGCATACCCGAGTTAGGCGACTACATTTTGTTTTCCCTGGGGAGATTCTATCTCAAACGTGGTGAAACCCTTAAAGCAGCCGAGAGTCTGGAAAGCCTTCACAGTCGGTATCCCAATAGCTTCTTGAGACCTCAAGCCCTTTATCAAGCCGCTGAGGCTTATGCCCAGAGAGGGCAGGAAGTCAAAGCCATCAGCAGTTTTGAGGCATTTATTCGACTTTATTCGGACGATCCTAAGGCGGCATCTGCGTTTTACTTCATGGGGAAGGCGTATCTCAACCGTGGTGAAAAGGACAGGGCAGTAGAGTTTTTCAGAAAGGTGGTGTGGCAGTATCCCCAGGAATCTGTCGCCCTCCCCGCCCGGGATGAATTAGAGGGCCTGGCAGCTCAGGGTGTGATGATTCCCGCCTTCACTCCTGCTGAAAGATTTCAGCAGGCGAAGGCCCTTTATCGAGCGACAAGATACCGAGAGGCCGTTCAGGCTTTTCAGGAAAGTCAGGAATCAACCCTGGATCCAAAGACCTGGGAGGAGTCTAATCTTTATTTGGGCATCTCGTTGGTTCAACTCAGAAGGTGGCCTGAGGCCATGAAGGCGTTTGAGTCCCTCTTGAAGAACCATCCTGATGGAGACGTAGCGGGTGAAACCCTTTCCTGGTTTGGGAGGGCGGCCTTGCGTCAGGGAGATCTAGATCGGCTTCGGTGGGTCTATGAAACACTCAAGGCTACCTACCCAGACAGGGTTGAACGGGCCAAGGTCCTCTGGTATCTAGCGGCCTATTACGAAAACAAGAAGGAGGATCAAAAGGCCATTCAGGCCTGCCGGGAAATCATCATGTCCTTTCCTCAGGACAGCCTGGCCCCTGAGGCCTATTGGCGAATGGGTTGGATCCATTACAAGCAGGGGAGAACCCAGGAGGCCCTGAAGGTCTTTGATGAGATGTTGGAGCGGTATACAAATACCGCTTTTCGGCCTCAGGTTCTTTACTGGAAAGCCAGGCTGCTGGAGAGCAGTGGGGATCCTCAAATGGCCCGAGAGGTTTACGCCCGGTTGTGCCAGGAGCATGCCAGGACCTATTATTGCCATCGCACAAGGAATCGCCAGGAGGGGGATCTCATACAGTGGCGAGTTTCAAGCCACCTGTCCTCGCTTGAAGCAAGTCCGACAGGGACACCCCAGGCCCTGGCTCATGATCATCAGTACAAGAAGGCAAGAGAACTGGCGCTGGTGGGATTTTTAGAAGAAGCGGCTCAGGAAATTGCTACCGTGGTCGGTCGCTACACAAACAATCAATCTGTCCTCCTTTTTCTGGCCGACCAACTGTATACGTTGGATGCCTATGATCAGGCTTTAAGAATTATCCGGCTGTATTTTCAGGAAACATTGGAAAAGGGAACCCCCACAATGCCGGACCACTTCTGGGTCCAGGCATACCCTTTGGGGATGATGAATCGAATCGTCAGACTCATGGGTTCTGACAGACTAAATCCTTACTTGGTGGCTTCTATTATCCGCGAGGAGAGCATGTATGATCCCAAGGCGCTTTCAAGGGCCGGTGCGGTGGGCCTGATGCAGGTGATGCCGGAGACAGGGCGTTGGGTGGCAGCACAATTAGGATTAAAAGAGTTTGAGCCGGACCAACTTTTTGATCAGGATCTGAATATAAAGATGGGGTCTTGGTATTTGGCCCACCTTTTTGAACAGTTTAAAGGCAATCTTGTTTTTACCGTTGCCGCCTATAATGCTGGGCCGGAGGCTGTGACAGAATGGATCCAGAGAGGCGATTTCCAGGATATGGATGAGTTCGTAGAGCAGATCCCCTTTTCCGAGACCCGCCTTTATGTGAAGAAAGTTCTTCGAAGTTATTATGAATATCTCTTTATTCATGCTCCTGCAGCCAGCCCCGTTTCTTGACAAAGATATTTGTCCGGAGTATAGTTAAAATATCAAATAATGTCCATAGGTTAGAATTAAGCCAGGGTGTTTTGTGATGAGTGAAACGGCATCCCAGAAAATCCTGCTGGTGGATGACAATTCCAAGGTATTGAAGCTCTTAGAACTCCGGTTTTCCCAGCAGGGATACCAGGTCTTTACCGCAGAGCGGGTTAAGGATGCGGTGGTGACCGCAATTATTGTGAAGCCTCATGTGGTGGTCGCCGAGCTTGAGCTCCCTGATCTGAATGGGATAGAGTTTAAGAAGATCCTCGGTTCCATCCCAGCCCTTTCCGAGGTACCCATTATCTTTATTACCGCTGACAAAGCGCTGCCGGTGGATTTTCAGGCCGAACCAGGCGCCCCTATAGACTATTTGCAAAAGCCCTATACCTTTCAAGAACTTCTGGATAAGGTAGATGCCAATCTACGTAGAGCCTCGGTCCGCAAATCGGCACTGAACCCCTCCAATCCACAAAAGGGTGTGCTCCAGGCAATGACCTTGGCCGATATTCTACAGGTCCTGGCCATGAACAAAAGAAGTTGCACCATTACTCTGAAACTGGGAGACCAAAATGGCAAGATCTATTTCCAAGCGGGACGAATTGTGGACGCCAAGGCTCCAGGTGTCAGGTCCGAAGAGGCGTTCTATCAGCTCATCACTTGGCACAGAGCGGACTACGCCATCGGAGATGAGCAGCACGACTCCTTAGAAGAAACGGTGACCCAGGATACTCGCCTCCTGATCGCCGAAGGCATGCGTCGGTTGGTAAAACAGGAGGAAGCGGTAGAGAAGGTCGAGAAAACGGCTAGGGTCGTGGATAAGGAAATGGCCAAAGATGAGTTGGAAAGGACCCTTGCAGCAGAGATGGAGGAGTCTTCGTCCTTATCCCCTGAAAGCCAAGGGGTGGATGAAGATCATGCCTTCCAAAGTGGTGGCTCAAGCTCCTCTAATCTAGCGCAAGAAGTGGGGCAATCATTACCCGATAACGGCCGGCATAGGACGGATCAGGATTTGCCCGGGGAGAACTGGAGTGATCCCTTATTTGAAATCCCGCCGGAACATAGAGACATGAAGAGTGAAAGAGACAGAGACCCATATTCCCTTGAGAGCCCTGAGGGCATGAGTGAGCAAAAAAGCATTAATAACGAGGAAGGAACGCCCGCTCCAAGTGTGACTGGATCCGTGAAGAAAGCGGCCCAAAGCGACCAGCTAAATGATGATGATGAGAGAACGTTTCTGAAAACGCTGGTTGCTCGAGGTCTACTCAAACATAGGGATGTCTCCTGATGCAACAGCCGACCCAGAATTTATCTCCACCTGTTCGTGAAAGGCGAAAAGTCGCCATCGTGGGAGGTGGCCGTTTGGCCCTTGAAACATTCGCATTGCTGGCCGAGGACGCCGAAGTGGAGGTGGTTTGTGTCTGGGATCCGGACAGAACGGCTCTTATCTTCCGGTTGGGAGAGTTCGGTTTTTCTTTTGCAGACCATTTAAAACCAAAACTGCTCAGTGATCTGAGAGAACTCAGTGCGGTGACGGCCCTGGACTTTATTATTGATACCTCTTCAAATTCCCAAATCCGCCGAAGCCTGGACCCATTTCTTGATCAGGGAACCCGGATCCTCTCGGGTCAAGCGGCCCAAATTTTATGGGGGTTAAGACTCGGCAAAGATGTAGAACTGGGTCGGGATCTGGAACGGTTGAAGACCATACTGGGATGCATTGATCTAGTACATGACACTTTCGAGTTTTTTGAGACCTTGCTACAAATGGGTATTCTTTTAACCCGAGCCCAAGGTGCAGCCCTTCATCTGGTCAGGTCTGAAGAACAAGAAACCTGCCTGGTCTATTCGATCCTTCAGCCCTCTAAATACAGCCCAAATGGCTTAAATCCTTCACCGAAACAGCCCTTTAATTCTAAACTGGTCCAGAAGGCGGTAAAGCAGAAACGACCGATAGTTACCCCACGGGAAGACCATCCCGTCTCTACAGCACAAGCGTCTTCCAATGGATTTGATGAATCCCCCACCTTGGTTTTACCCATCATGGCAGATGAGGCAGTCTTAGGAATCATTGAGCTTTATAAAGAACCCTCCTCGGGGCCATTTACGCCGCGGGATCTTGAGGTCTGTTCTCGCTTGGGTAGTGTTGGTGCCAAGTCTTTGAAGAAGCTCCTCGATCTCCAGGAGATGCGAGAGCTTTCCATCACCGAAGCGGTGCGTACCGAGATCAAGTCGATTCTGAACGGCCAGTTTTCTCTTCAGGAAAAGCTGGCTAAAGGGGTTGAGAAAATTCGGGAGATCCTGGGATGCCATTGCCACTTTTATGTGAAGGAACGCTTCTCCAACGATTTGGTCCTTCAGGCCTCCACTACTCAGGCTTATCAGGTTTCTGGAATGTTCAGAATTCGTGCCGGGGAGGGCTTTGTAGGAGAAGTGGCCAAGAACCGGCGGCCTGTGTTTTTAAAAGGGGAGGTCTCTGAATCTCCATCTGGACAGCAACAGGCCCTACTTTGTCTACCCCTCAATACCCCGACTGGCCTGTGGGGGGTGCTTTGTGTAGAACGGTTGTTGATCGGTATAGGAGCGATGAGAACGATCAAACTACTGGAAGAAACCGCAGAGACCTTTGCTCAGGTGATTGCTGGGGATCTGGAGCATCACAGGATGTCCCAGAAGCTCCTGAGGCTTTCTGTGGTTCAGGAGGAAGGCCTTGAGATTCTGTCAGTGACGGATCGGGATAAACTGGTGGCGATGATTACGGCCTCTGCGGCCATGCTGGTGGATGCCGAGGCAGTGGTTTTGCGTGTCTTTGAAAAGAAGGGGAAACGGCTGCTGGTGGGATCTACCTATGGGTTGCACAAAAATGAGATGGATACAAAGTTAGTGGAGCTGGATGGTCTCATTGCCTTGAAGGGTTTTCAAACGCGTATTCCACAGGTCTTGGATGATTTAAGAATAACCGATTCAGGGCTTCCGGCAAAGTTTCCATACCGTTATGCAGTCTGTAGACCAGTGGTGTATGAGGGCACCGCTGTGGGGACCCTCTCGATTTACAATAAACTTTCCTTTCAATCCTTTGGCTGTACCGCCTTTGATCAGGATGATACAGAGCTTTTGGAAAAATTTTCATACTATGTTGGCAAGGCCTTGATTAATCTTCATGAGGTCCAGACCCGATCGGCCCTGATCACCATCGATGAACTCACTGGGCTTCGAAATGAGCGTTACCTGATGATGCGTCTCCCTGAAGAAGTCCGGCGAGCAGAACGATATAGACGGAGCCTTGCCCTCATGATCTTTGAGGTCAAGAGTGAGGCCGAAACCCAGCCTGCTCCGGGCTCTTCAGCGGAAGGAGAATTTATCAAGCAGGTTGCGGAGGTGTTGCAGGAGAAGTTTAGAAATGTGGATATTGTAGTAAGAATCAAGGGCACACGTTTTGCGATCTTGATGCCGGATACGGGTGAAACTGTAACGGATGCTGTGGCAAGGCTTTCTCGGGGATTGGCGATCCTTCCTCTAAAAGTCTTTATCGGCTACAGCACTTACCCTGCTGATGCGAAATCAGCCCAGGCCATGATTACAAAAGCCTCAAAGTTGTCTGAGATGGTCAGGGAACCTTAAAGAAGGAGACCACCCATTGAGCAATGCACATAAGTCCATACAGATAGAGATCTATGGTCAACGGTACACCCTCAAAGGCCAGGCCCCTGAGGCTTATGTGAAGGAGTTGGCTAGCTACCTGGATCGCAAGATGCAAGAAGTCGCCACCGCATCCAATGTCAACACCCTTACCAAGATTGCCATCCTGGCCGCCCTAAATATTGCGGATGAGCTCTTCCAGCAGCGACGGGCCCTTCAGCACAAGGATGTCGTCCTCAAAAAAGCCGAGCGACGCGTTTCGGATCTGATTGATAGTATTGAAGGACAGTTTGATGATCTTAAGCTAGAATAGCTTTTTTCTTGAATTTTATTGCACTTTTTGATAAGCTGATCTCATACAAGATAGGGTCTCTCCCTCATCCCAGCAGCGGCATTGTTCCTGCCACGAATAGACGGCACTCTGCATGACGAACCTTTATGGTGAAGATCATGTTTCATCCGAGAAAGATGTCTCCGAGACCCAGGCTCCCCTGGCATGGCGGATGCGTCCCCGTGATCTCTCGGAATTTATGGGGCAGTCTCACCTCTTAAGCCCGGGGAAGTTATTACGCAGGGCTATTGAGGCCGACCGTATCTCTTCGTTATTGCTTTATGGTCCTCCAGGATGTGGAAAGACTGCGCTGGTCCATATCATTGCTCGAAGAACTCAGACCCAATTTAAGGAGATTAATGCGGTTACTGCAGGGATTCAGGAAATTCGACAGATCTTGCACGAGGCCCGCCAGAGTCAATCGCTCGTGAGACGGGGAACACTGGTTTTTGTGGACGAGATCCATCGTTTTAATAAGGCCCAGCAGAGTGCCCTCCTTCCCGATATTGAGCGGGGTACTGTGATTCTGATCGGGGCATCCACCCAAAACCCCAGTTTTGCCATTGTTGCTGCTCTTTCTTCAAGATCACAGATATTTGAGTTAAGGCCTCTGGAGGATGCCGATCTCAGGCTTCTTATCACACGGGCCCTGACTGATCCAGAACGCGGGCTGGGCCGTTTTGACGTTGTGATGGCACCGGAGGCCCTGGATCACTTGGTGAAGTCGTGCGGTGGAGACGCCAGACGGGCCTTAAATGCCCTGGAAATCGGAGTTCTCACCACTCCCCCCAATGCTCGCGGAGAGATTCTTTTTGATTTGAAGGTAGCCCAAGAGTCTATAGGAAAAAAGGCCCTGGTCTATGAAGAGGACGCCCACTATGATACCATTTCCGCATTTATTAAGAGCATGAGGGGCTCGGATCCCGATGCTACCCTTTATTGGCTGGCCAAGATGCTGTATGCAGGTGAGGATCCCCTTTACATTGCCCGGCGCCTGATCATCTGTGCAGCCGAAGACGTGGGCAATGCTGATCCTTGGGCACTCCAGATGGCTGTAGCTGCACTGCATGCTCTAGAGGCTATTGGTATGCCTGAAGGTCAGATTCCCCTGGCCCAGGCTGCTCTGTACGTGGCCTCTGCACCTAAAAGCAATGCGGCCTACCAGGCCATTACCCACGCCCTGCATCATGTTGAAACACATCCCGTGCAGCCCGTTCCGTCCCACCTGCAGGATACCCATTATCCAGGGGCAGCCCGGCTGGGACGAGGGAAGGGATACCGCTATCCTCATGACTATCCGGGTCATTTTGTGGAACAGGTTTATCTAAGCGAAAGATTAAGTTTTTATCAACCGACCGAGGAGGGACACGAGAAAAAGATTAAGAGAAGACTAGAAAAATTAAGAAAGGATAAAAAAAGCGTGGTGCCTCATTAAAGCGAATTAAAGCTACGGGGGAGAGGAGAAACTGGCCAGCCCCCCACAGATAAGGAGCAGAGGCATGACAATCACTGGGATGATGATTAATACCCTGATCAGTATTGTGGCGACGGGTGCGGGTATACTCTTGGGTTTTTTCATATCGAAGCAAATCATGCGCCACCAGATCAAGACGGCCCGGCAACAGTCGGAGCAGATCCTTCGGGAGGCCCAGAAGGATGCCGAGGCCAAAAGGCGAGAGGCAATGCTAGAGGCCAAGGATCAGGCCTACCAGGCCCGATCCGAATTTGAGAAGGAGATCCGAGAACGTCGGGGCGAGCTGATGGCCCTGGAGAAGAGGCTGATGCAGCGGGAGCAGGGGCTAGACCGGAAAGGTGAGACCTTGGACCGAAAAGAAAGCGATCTAAACCGACGGGAGAAGGACCTGCTGGCTCGGGAACGAAACGCGGCATATAAGGAGGAACGGTATGACCAGCTACTCCGTGAGCAGCGGGGGGAATTAGAGCGGGTTGCCGGAATGACGGCCGAAGAAGCTAAGAAACATCTTTTGCAAATGATGGAGCAGGAGGCCAAATTTGAGGCGGCCAAGATCATCAAGCAGATGGAAGACGAGGCCAAGGAGAATGCCACCCGCAAGGCCCAAGAAATCGTGGTGTCTGCCATCCAGCGATTTGCCCATGATTACGCCTCGGAGGCCACAGTGTCTGTTGTACAACTCCCTAATGAGGAAATGAAAGGCCGTATCATTGGCCGTGAAGGTCGGAACATCCGTGCACTGGAAGGCGCCACAGGAATTGATCTGATCATTGACGATACCCCAGAAGCGGTGATTATTTCTGGGTTTGATCCCATGCGGCGGGAGATTGCCAAGGTTGCCCTAGAGCGCCTCATTGCCGATGGCAGGATCCATCCCGTCCGGATCGAAGAAATCGTAGAGAAGGTTAAGAAGGATATTGAAAGGTTGATGGTTGAGGAGACCCAGAAGATCTTGTTCGAGCTGAGCATCCAGGATATGCACCCGGAGATGGTCAAGCTGCTGGGCAGGCTCAAGTACCGGACCAGTTACGGACAGAACAACCTACAGCATGCCCGTGAGGCGGCCTTCTTATGTGGCCTCATGGCTCAGGAATTGGGATTGGACGTGAAGCTGGCCCGACGAGGTGCGCTTTTGCACGATATCGGCAAGGCATTGAGCCATGAGGAGGAGGGAACTCATACCGTGGTCGGATCGGACGTGGCCAAACGATATGGGGAATCCCCTAAAGTGGTCAATGCTATTGCGGCGCATCATGGTGATGTGGATCCCATCTGCCCTGAAGCGGTTCTCGTCTCTGTGGCGGAGGGCCTATCCGCCTCCAGGCCGGGTGCACGGCGAGAGGTGTTCGAATCCTATATTAAGCGTCTCCAGAATCTGGAGCAGTTGGCCATGTCCTTTAAAGGGGTGGAGAAGGCCTATGCCATTCGAGCCGGCCGTGAGATTAGGATTATTGTCAAGCACGAGGAGGTTTCGGATGCGGAGTCGGCACAGATTTCACGGGAAGTGGCCAAGCGTATCGAGCAGGATCTGACTTATCCAGGCCAGATCAAGGTGACCGTGATCCGTGAGAGTCGTTATGTGGAGTTGGCCAAGTAGAAGGTGGAAAAGTTAGAAGCGGTATCTGGCTTTGCCAGTGACTGCAGATAAAAGCCATGACTGTAAAGGTTCTTCTAATCGGTGACATCGTAGGCGAGGTAGGACGGCGGATGGTCTGCCAGCAGTTATTGCCATTGGTCCAGCAGCACAGTGTGGATCTGGTGATTGCTAATGGTGAGAATGCCGCTGGGGGATTCGGAATCACCCCCAAGATTGCTGAGGAGCTGTTCCGGGTGGGAGTCCATGTGATTACCCTGGGCAATCACACTTGGGACAAGAAAGAGATCATTGACTACCTTCCCAAGGAAGAACGGCTGCTTCGCCCTGCCAATTATCCGGAAGGGACCCCTGGTGGAGGGAGAGTGGTGGTCACAACCGCCACGGGGGAACGGGTGGGAGTTCTTCACCTGGTGGGTAGGGTTTTTATGGCTCCCTTGGACTGTCCTTTCCGTCGGGCCAGGAGCGAGTTAGACCTCCTGAAGAGTAGCACCAATGTCATTGTGGTGGACTTTCATGCCGAGGCCACTTCCGAAAAGGTGGCCATGGGCTGGTATCTAGATGGGGAGGTTAGTGCAGTGCTGGGCACACACACTCATGTTCAGACGGCGGACGAACAAATTCTACCCAGGGGTACCGCTTATATTACAGATGTGGGAATGACGGGTCCGACCCAATCTGTGATTGGTATTAAACGAGAGATCGCGATTGAGCGCTTTGTGACCCAGATCCCCAAGCGTCTGGAGACGGCATCGGGACCTGGCCATCTTTCTGGTGTGATCGTGGAGGTGGATCATCAAACTGGCAGGGCCTGCTCGGTTCAGAGGATACTTATTCGGGAAAATTAAATCATGGCACTCCGTATTTTTTCGGTTACAGAACTGACCCTGCTGATTAAGCAAGAGGTGGAAGAGACCTTTTTGGATATTTGGGTAGAAGGGGAGGTCTCTAATCTTAGAATGCCTTCTTCCGGTCATATCTATCTAACTTTGAAGGATCAAGAAAGTCAACTTCGGGCTGTCATCTTTCGCTCTTCGGGTCGTCATCTTAAATTTCAGCCTAAGGATGGGCAACAGATCCTTTGCCGGGGACACCTGACGGTGTACGAGCCACGCGGGGAGTATCAATTAGTGGTGGACTACCTGGAGCCTAAAGGGATTGGGGCTTTGCAATTGGCGTTTGAGCAGCTGAAGGAGCGGTTACGGGCCGAGGGGTTATTTGATGAGCAGAGGAAGAGGCCCCTTCCAATGTTACCTCAAAGAATTGGAATCATCACCTCGCGCACAGGGGCGGTCCTGCACGATATATTGAGGATTCTGGATCGCCGCTTTCCCAACCTTTCGATTCTGATTCATCCTGTGGCGGTTCAGGGCGAAGGAGCGAGGGACGAGATTGTTCGAGCTATCGAGGATCTTAATGCCTTGTCCGCCTCAGGCAGAGAGCTGGATGTGCTCATTTTGGCCCGAGGAGGGGGTTCGCTGGAAGATCTCTGGTCTTTCAATGAAGAAACGGTGGCCCGGGCCATTGCGGCATCACGTATTCCTATCATTTCGGCAGTGGGCCATGAAACAGACTATACCATTGCCGACTTTGTGGCGGACCTGCGTGCCCCTACCCCTTCCGCGGCAGCAGAGTTGGTGGTGAGGCCCAAACAGGAGTTGATAGGCTGGGTCCAGTCATTAGATGAACGGATAAAATATGCCCTCCGAGTCCATCTGGAGACCCAACGTTCTAAATTACGCGAGACGCAACGGTCCATTCTCTCCCCCCGCAAGCGGTTGGAGACCTTTTTTTTGAAACTGGATGAGTTAGGATGGAGATCGGGTCAGGCCCTGGTTCGTCTCATTCGGGAGAAACGGACGAGTTTGCATGATCGGACCCAAGGCCTTTCAAGTTTACGCCCTGATACAAGGCTCAAGTATTGGAACATTTTACTGGGTAGCCGGCATAGCCAATTGATCCAGCAGATGACTTCTATCATTGAGAGTAGAAAAGCAACCTTGGCCGAGGTGATGGGACGAATGGACAGTCTGAGTCCCTTAGCGGTTCTGGCCAGGGGGTACTGCATCGCCAGGAGGCTCCCCACATTGGAGGTGGTCCGAGAGGCTAAACACGTGGTGCGTGGAGACCGGCTCAAGTTGAAACTGTACCGGGGGGAGTTGTCTTGCTGGGTGGATAAGGTGCGGTTGGAGGGATAGGCAAATTTATGCCAAACCTAAAATTTGAGGAAGCCTTAGGCCGTTTGGAAGAGATCGTTAAGACCCTGGAAAAGGGTGAACTCCCACTGGAAGAGTCTCTCAAGATCTTTGAGGAAGGGGTCAGGATGTCCAAGACCTGCCTCAAGATGTTAGATGAGGCCGAGAAGAAGGTTGAAATCCTGCTAGGGGATAAAAACGGAAAGAAGCAACCTAAGCCTTTTGCCTTGACTGAAGATACGGAAGAGAGAACAGCAGACTCTGACTAGCCTTGGCAAGTAGTGGTATAAAGTTATGGCCAGCGGCCATGTCATTAAAAAAGAGCGTATTGATAGGCTTTTGGTCAAAAAAGGGATTGTGGAAAGTCGGGAACAGGCCCAGTCTCTTATTGCCCAGGGTGTGGTGCAGGTAGGGGGAAGGTCTGTTCTCAAGAGCAGCACCCAGGTTCAGGTCAATGCCCCCTTGCATCTGGTAGATGCGAAGATCCCCTATGTGAGCCGTGGTGGGCTCAAGCTGGAGGGGGCCCTGAAGGCATTCGACATAGACCCGTCCAATAAACGGGTCATGGATGTGGGTTCATCCACAGGTGGCTTTACCGACTGCCTGCTTCAGCGGGGAGCGGCAAAGGTTTTTGCAGTAGATGTAGGATATGGACAACTGGACTGGAGGCTTCGAAAGGATCCACGGGTGGTGTGTCTCGAGCGGACCAATATCCGCTATCTGGATCCTCGCTCTCTCCAAGGGCCGATGGATCTGGTGACCATTGATGTGTCATTTATCTCTTTGAAGAAAGTTCTCCTCAAGATCCTGGAAATCCTTAAACCGGGCGGGAGTGTGCTGGCATTGGTGAAGCCCCAATTTGAAGTGGGCAAAGGGGAGGTTGGCAGGGGAGGAATCGTTAAGGAGCGGGTTCTTCATGAACGTGTGATTCGAGACATAATGGCCTTTGCCCAATCTCTAGGTTTTACTCCTTTAGGGCAGACTGTTTCGCCAATTCCTGGGAAAAAGGGTAATGTGGAGTACTTTATACATCTCAAAACGTAGGGGATAAGCGAGCCTCTGGCTTAGCCAGGGCGAGCGCGGGGCGTGGGGGCATCGGAGGACCAGCATCTTGTGTTGCCGCACGGGCCCCCACTGATGAATAGAGGGGGTGGATGTCTAAGATTTTGGTTACCGGTGGTGCGGGCTTTATCGGTTCTCATGTGGTGGAACGCCTCTTAAAATCAGGTCGCTCAGTTATCTGCCTTGATAACTTCGATCCTTTTTATGATCCCCAGATCAAAAGAAGAAACCTGGAATGGGCCCAGCAACAGCCGGCTTTTATACTCGTGGAGGGAGACATCCGGGATGAGGGCCTTCTCAAGGATCTGTTTGCGCGGTACGAGGTAGATCAGATATTCCATGCAGCGGCCAAGGCCGGTGTGCGACCTTCAATTCAGGATCCCTTTATTTACGAGGAGGTGAATGTCCGTGGCACCCTGAATCTCCTGGCTTGTGCCGTACAGAAAAGAGTGAAAAACTTTGTCTTTGCTTCTTCTTCATCTGTGTATGGAGCGAATACCAAAGTTCCATTTTCAGAAGAGGACCCGGTAGATCAACCTATTTCTCCCTATGCAGCCACTAAAAAAGCATGTGAACTTTTGTGCTATACCTATCACCACCTTTATAATCTGCCGATGACCTGTCTGCGTTTCTTTACTGTTTATGGACCCCGGCAGCGGCCCGAGATGGCCATCCATAAGTTCACACATTTGATGATGAGAGGTGAGCCGATTCCTATTTACGGGGATGGAACTTCGCGAAGAGATTACACATATATTAATGACGCCGTGGATGCTATTCTGAGAGCCCTGGACCGAGAAGGTGCTTTTGAGGCGATCAATATCGGTGAGTCAAAGACAGTATCCCTCCTGGAGTTGGTTGCTCTTCTAGAGGAGCAGTTAGGTAAAAAAGCCAGACTGAAACATCTTGCCCTGCAGCCGGGAGACGTCCCTGAAACCTGGGCAGATCTTAAAAAGGCAAGGAGTCTTTTGGGCTATGTCCCCTGCACTGATATCCGACCGGGCATTCAAAAATTTGTGGAGTGGTACAATAGTAAAGAAAGGGAGGGGAAGGTATGCGCATCTTAGTGACGGGCGGTGCCGGGTTTATAGGCTCCCATGTGACGGACCGCCTGATCGCCGAAGGACACGAAGTAGGGGTGGTGGATAACCTCTCCACGGGCAAGAAAAAAAATGTAAACCGTGAAGCCACTTTCTATAAAATGGATATCCTCAGTCCCAGGATTGAAAGGGTTTTTAAAAAACTTAGGCCGGAGCTTATCAGCCATCATGCCGCGCAGATGGATGTGCGCCGCTCTGTGGCTGATCCCCTGTTTGATGCCCAAGTCAATATCCTGGGGCTTTTAAATATCCTGGAAAATAGCATCAAATATGGGACAAAGCGGATTGTCTTCGCATCTTCGGGTGGGGCCATTTATGGTGAACAGGAGTCCCCGGTTTCTGAAGATCATTCTACCCATCCTCAGAGTCCCTATGGGGTGAGCAAACTGTGTGGCGAATATTATCTGCACTACTATCACAAGACCTATGGCTTAGAGTATACCAGCCTGAGATATGCGAATGTTTATGGCCCTCGCCAGGATCCTTTTGGGGAGGCGGGCGTGGTAGCCATCTTTTCCCAGCGAATGCTGCGGGGGGAGCAGCCCATTATTAACGGGAATGGAATGCAAACCAGAGATTATGTCTATGTAGGAGATGTGGTGGAGGCCCATATGGCTGTCCTGAATGGCCATCTGCATGGGATCTTCAATGTGGGTACAGGCCGAGAGACCACCGTGAATCAGCTCTTCCGCCACATCATGTCGATTACCGAGGCCCAGGTCAAGGAAGTTCATGGACCTGAGAGGCGGGGAGAGCAGTTTAGAAGTTGTCTGAACGCCAGCCGTCTCCACAAGCAGGCGGACTGGGAACCTAAAGTTTCCCTGCTGGATGGCCTCAAATACACGGTGGACTACTTTCGCGAGGTTCTCAAGTGATTGGATCAACTGCAAAAAAAATTATAAGAATGAGTCTTTTGTTGACCCTGCTTTTTGGCTGTGCAGGTGGCCGAGAAATCCGGTTGGGTGATCAATTCGCCACAGCGGGAAACTGGGAGGGGGCTGTTTTACTGTACCAAGAGGCATCTCAGAAAGATCCCAAGAACATTCGTCTCCGTGAGAAACTCTTTGATGCCAAAGCCAAGGCAGCGGCCCAGCATTATCAAAAGGGCCGGCAGTTTCTTAAGGAGAGGAACCTACCCCAGGCTCTGGAAGAGTTCAAGAGGGCAATGGCTCTGGATCCTGCCAAACAGGAGCATCAGGATGGGCTCAATGAGGCCATCAAGTTAAAAGACGCACAGGATCTTTATGCCTCAGGCCTCAAGCTCATGAACGCGGAGCGCTTCTCGGAGGCCATTCAGCAGTTTGAACTGGCCCTGGATCGGGATCCCACGCTGGTGGCTGCCCAGGAGGCCATCCAAAAGCTGACTGAAGACCAGAAAGCAGGATTAAACGCAGGACTGGAACTGAATCTTAAATCCACCCAGCCCATCACACTAAAGTTTCAAAATGCAAAGCTCAATGAGGTCTTTGAGTTTCTCTCTAAAACGAGTGGCATCAATATTCTGTTCGACAAGGATGTGCGACCAGACGCCGTGACCGTTACGATCTTTGTCAAAAACGTCTCTTTTAAAGAGGCGCTCAATCTCATCATGACCACCAATAACCTGTTCATGAAAAAGATCAGCGAGGATACGATCCTGATCATCCCAAAGACCAAGCAGAAGGTGGACCAGTATCAGGACCTGCTGATCCGGACCTTCTATCTTTCCAGTACCAAGGCAGAGGACATGGTGAACCTGCTCCGGACGATGTTGGAAACCCGACGGGTTTTTGTCAATAAGGAGCTTAATTCGTTAGTGATTCGTGACACGCCGGAAAAGGTTAAGCTGGCCGAGAAAATCATTACAGCCAATGACCGGATGGTGGCCGAGGTGATGTTTAATGTCGAGGTCCTGGAAGTGGTGGAAAACGATCAGTTAAAGTACGGTTGGAGATTTAGCAATAATCAGATTCAGGGAGGCCTAGGGCGATCCGGCGGAGATCAAGCACTGAATGCCATTAGTCTAGACACGCTACGGGGTGGTTACACGTGGTTTTTTACGGTGCCCAGTGTGATTGTGGATTTTTTAAAGACAGAGGGGCAGGCCAAGACCCTGGCCAATCCTCGTATCAGGGTTTTGGACAACAAACAGGCCAAAGTGAATATCGGGGACAAGGTTCCTATTCGGTTATCGAGCACGACAACTCAGCCTGTATCCGGAACCACAGCGCTCGGTACTCCTACCATAACTACCAATGTCGAGTTTAGGGATGTGGGAATCAAATTAACGGTAAAACCGAAAGTGGACTTAAGCAATGATGTAACCTTGGAGCTTAATCTTGAGGTCACCTCCTTGGGAGACAAAGTAGATCTTGGAGATGGTACAACGCAGTTCAAATTTGGCAATCGTACGGCCGAGACCACTCTGAACGTGAAAAATGGTGAAACGGTGGTGATCGGGGGACTGATCCGGGACGAGGATCGGGTGAACTACAACAAGATCCCTGGGCTAGGAGACATTCCATTACTGGGTAAGCTCTTTTCGGGCACTGATAAAACCAAGACAAAAACAGACGTTATCCTCACCATTACACCTAATGTAGTTAGAGGGCTTGAAACGCCGGACAGGGATCTACAGTATTTCTGGTCAGGGACTGAGGAGACCTATTCCACCAAACCGCTTTTTTCTGAACTCCCGACAACCGGGGAGGTAAGAAGTGACCAGCCGTCTATGATTATGCCAGATGACTCCGCTCCACTGTCCCCTCCGCCTTCAGTAACGCCTCCGATTCCACCTTCCTTTGTTCCACCTTTCCCTCTCCCACCTGTGCCCGCACTGCCTACGCCTTCCACTCTTCCTAGGAGAAGTTCTCAGCCAGACTCGTCACAACCAACTACCACGGTTGTGATTCAACCTCGAGAGGCTAGGATTCCTGTGACCCAAGAGGTGACTGTGGGGGTGATGGTGAATAATGCATCGCAACTCTCGGAAGCGGTATTGTCCCTAGCCTATGATCCTAAAGTGTTACAGTTCAAGAGAGTCACTGAGGGGAATCTGATGGGGAAGGATGGACGGACCACCTCATTTGTCTCTTCGACTGATCCATCAACGGGCCAGGTGAAGGTCTACATAAAGCGTCTTTCTGATCTGCAAGGTGTGACTGGGTCTGGGACCTTGCTGTCCCTGGTATTTTCTGGAAAGGAGACCGGAGCTGCCACCATCGCCTTGGAGGAAGGACGTCTATTGAGCCCGGGTCGGGAAACACTTTCGGTAGACGTGGTCCAAGGTCAAGTTACGGTCCAATGAGGAACAATCAAAAGGGTGTGACCCTTCTTGAACTTCTGATTACCCTTGCGATCATCTTTATTTTGGCCTCTATTGCCACACCCATTTCCAGGGTCACGATTAAACGGGGAAAGGAGATCGAGCTCCGGCACCATCTTCGTATGATGCGCGAGGCCATTGATCAATTTAAAATGGATTGGGATCGGGAAGGAGACCGACTCATCGGCTTGGCCTGTCAGAAGAACCAGACTACCTGCAAAGAAGTCAGTGGTGTCTATGGTTATCCCAAGACCCTGGAGACCCTCCTGGAGGTGGAACTGTCCGGAGCAGAGGCAACCATCAAGGGTATCACCAAGAAACGTTATCTGCGAAGAATTCCTATGGATCCTATGACACGATCGAATGAGTGGGGTTTGCGCTGTTATACCGATGAGCCCGATGCAGACAACTGGTGCGGGGATGATGTGTTTGATGTATACACCCAGGGCGCTGGAAACGCATTGGATGGAACGAAATACAGAGATTGGTGAGGAGGAAGATGATGGAAGTAGTGGAACAATTACGGAGCCGGATTCAGGAATTGAAAAAGAAGGTCCAAGAGAAGCGAAAAGCCACCGCAGATTCTAAAACCGACCCGGAGTTTAGGGAAATACGCAAAAAACTGAAACGGATGCAGCGGAGTCGCCGTCGCCTGTTGGCCAGAAGTAAGCAGCTCCAAGGAGCTACCCCTGTAGCTACCAAGGAAAAGCCGCAGAAAAAAGCCGCTGTCTCTCCTGACAAGAAAGAAGCAGCCCCAGAAGAAGCCAAGAGTTAAAAATGTCAAAGTCCTTATGTGTTGGAATCGCCTTGGGAGGAGGTGGAGCCAGGGGAATTGCCCATCTGGGTGTGCTGTCGGTGTTGGAACAGGCAGGAATTCCTATCGATGTAGTGGCCGGGACCAGTTTCGGTGCGCTCATTGGGGCTATGTACTCCATCCAACCCGATGTCCATCAGATCCAAAAAAGGATCGCACATTTTTTGGAGAGCCCTGCCTTTAAAAAGACCCGCTTTGAGTTCATGAGGCAGGATTACCAGCAGGGCAAGAAGGCGGGGCTGTTCTCTAAGCTTAAAACCTCCCTCCAGCGCGGGATATTCTATGGGATTTCTTTTAGACGGCGCGCCTACATCTCTTCGGATGAGTTTCTCAGAGTGATCGGCCATTTAATCGACGATGTCCAGATAGAAAACGTCCGGATTCCTCTGGTCATGAGCGCGGCCGATCTGGTGACCGGAGAAGAATACATCTTGGAAAAAGGTTCCCTGCAAAGAGCCGTTTGTGCCACCTGTGCCCTGCCCGGCATCCTTCCCCCGATTTCTTATGGGGAGCATCTGCTCATCGATGGAGGCTGGGTCAACCCCATCCCTGTGGCTCTGGCTCGCCGCCGCGGCGCAGATTTTGTGATTGCGGTGGACACCTCGGAGTCCATGTTGCAGGCCAAGGGCCTCCAGAATGGGTTGGATCTCTTATTGCGGGCCGATGCCATGGTCCGGGATCAATTGACGGAGGTCATGCTTCGAAAAGCCGATGTCGTGATTCGACCGGACATTGGCCTGGTGCACTGGGCAGACTTTAGTCAGCCAGAAAATTATTTCCGCAAAGGCATGGAGGCCGCACAGGGTAAGATTAAGGAAATCCAGCATCTCATCCGTAGGAAGAAGATCCGCAAGGTGTTCCTAGGATGAGAGCTTATCCAAAGCCCGGATGACCTCTTCCACTCCCAATCTAGTGGGAGGATGTGTCCGGCTGACCTGTTTTTGAATATCTTGGACGGCTGAAGCCAGGACAGATAGTTCCTGTTTCTGCTGCGGGTCGGCCGTTTCAGCTATTTTTAGAATTACTTTCCTTGCACTTTCTAGCTCCTGCTTAGCCTGCCCGAAGTTTCTGTTCTGCACGGCAGTCTGGGCTGTGACTAAGTGATTCCTGGCATTCATCAACTCCATGCGCATGCGGGTTCGATGAAGGCCCTGCTCCAGGACCTCAATCTTGGAGATAAGCTCCGATCGCATGTTGTTTAAAGCTGTCTGGACAGAATAGGACTTTTGTGAGCCCCAAAAATATCCAAAGCCGAATACCAACGCCAGAAACCCCAGTCCGAGAAGGACTTTGAACATTCCAAGCATCTTGTTTCCTTTCATCTTCGTTCATCTAACGGTCCTTGATCATGGACCAAAGAAGGATCATAGAAAAAAACAGCGTAGCCCCTGCAGTGATGAAGGCCTCTGTAACCATGGACTGTTGTTTAAAATGACTATACAACAATGCCAATCCCAGAGTCAAAAGGCCCAGAATGAGCCTGTGGCCCAATTTGTAGATTCGGGTGAGGATTCCCGTCATATCCTGAGAGGACATATGGGTCTTTACCCCTTGAGCCTTGGCAATGGTCAAAAATTCATCCAGCTTTTTGGGGAGGGTCAGGAGCAATTGGCCGAGATCTTTCCCCGAATGGATGAGCTCTGAAAAGAGACCCTCCTCTTTAGTGATAAATCGTTCTGCATGGGGTTTGGCCAGTTCAATGATGTTTAAGTCAGGATCCAGTTTTGAGCACAGCCCATTGAGCATCATAGCGGTTCGGGCAAAAAGAATAAAGTGGTTGGGGATCTGAAGTAGCGGCGATACTCTGAAAAGGTGTCGAACATCCTCGGCAATATCTGTGATGGTAAGATTCCTAAACTCCTTGGGTTTCATATCCCGGTATCGTGTCATGAAGAAATCCACGGCTTGTTCGATTTCTTCATACAGATGGCCTTGCTCAACGAAGCCCAACTCCACCAATCCCTGGACAATGGAGGGAGTATCTCTTAGGATAATGGCCTTGATGGTCCTTTTGATCCCCACATGCATCTCAGGGGTAATAGGCTGCATCTGGCCAAAGTCCACAAAGACCAGGCGCGGTTTTCCATCCGATCCTTGCTGAACGAATAGATTGCCGGGATGGGGATCCCCGTGGAAGAAGCGATGATCCAGGATCTGGTACATGTATGATTCGGCAAGCAGTCCAGCTACGGCCTTCAAATCAATCCCCTTCGCCCGCATCTCTTCAAACTGGTTGATCTTGATCCCCTCTACAAACTCCAAAGTCAGAACATGGCGGGTACTATGCTCCCAGAGAACCCTGGGTACCACGATCCTTTCATTCCCAGAGAAGTTGTTGTAGAATCGCTCTGCATAATGGCCTTCCTGGATATAATTGAGTTCATTGTGGATGATCCTGGCAAACTCCTTATATAGCATGTCAAACCGCACATGGGAAAACCACCGTTTCAGAAGGGTCATGAGCCATCGGGCCATCCTAAGGTCTGTGGCCACCACCTGCTGGATTCCGGGATATTGAACCTTGGCCGCCACCTTCTGAGCGGAGTTCAGAAGATAGGCCTCATGAACCTGGCCTAAGGATGCGGCCGCAATGGGAGTGGTGGAGAAATAGGTAAAGGTTTGATGAAGTTCACACCCTAATTCCTGCACAATCACCTTCTCAATGGCCTCAAATGGTGCTGGAGGGATCTGATCTTGAAGAACCGCCAGCTCCTCTGTGAATTCCTCTGGTAAGAGATCGATCCGTGTGCTCATCACCTGGCCCAACTTGATAAAGATGCCCCGCAGACGGATGGCAGACTCCCGGATTCGAATAGCCATTTCGCGGTGCAGCCGGGAGCGGCGTTCCAGTCGTGTCTGATCGCTATAAAAAAGGCAGGCCAGATAATGGGCCTGGTAGCCCATCAAGACACGGAGGGTTAGCCACAACACCAGTATTGCCCTTTGACCCATTGCAAACAGAGATCTCATCGATTATCTCAAAAAAGTGGCAAATTCATCATATCAAGATTAACATGTTTGTCAAGACGGATGAGGATATTAGATGCATTTGTAAATAGACATGGGTGATATTTCTCCAGCTCGACCTGGCCTTTCGCTGCTCCAGGGCTCCGGCACTGACCCACCGCGGCGCTCGGGCGGGAAGGCCCTTCCGGAATTCCCTCAGCCCTACGGGCCTCGGTCAGTTCCGGCTTTCCCTTCCCTACGCTGCCGGGTGAGGTGCCCAGCGCCTCCCGCCAGTCGCGCTCAAGGTCAGGTCTCGCTGATAATGTTTTTTTAACAAAGGCTAAACTGGGGTCGGTGAGAAGGCCCTGATTTGAACCTTCGCAGCACCAGAGCCATTGAGGCGAAGGTTCAAATCGGAGGTCGGCGAGCACCGTAAGCGCAGGCGACCGTGTCGACGAACTGACCCCAGTTTAGCCTTGCTTGACACTGTTGGAGAAGAAGTGGTAATAAAGCGCTATTATGATGAGCGCAGTCATGGCATATCTTGCCGACTTACTGTTTCCTCTCTCTTGCAAAGTGTGTGGAGTCGATATCCGGTCAGGGGAAATCCCGGGACTGTGTGAAGGGTGTTGGAGTACCATACAATTTCTGGATGGGTCCTGTTGTCCAAAGTGTGGAAAGCCTTTTGCCTCGGAAGTAGCCTTGATCTACAGCCCGGACCACCAGTGCGGGGACTGTCGGGAAAAACCTCCCAAGTATGACCGTGCGATCTCGGCGGCCCTCTATGAAAATGCCCTGGTCGAGGCGATTCATCTGTTTAAATATTCTAAGAAGGCCAACTGGTCAAAGCCGCTTGGCCGCCTGCTCTACACACGACTCTCTGATTTCGGGAAGCTCGACGTGATCTTGCCGGTGCCTTTACACCCCAAAAGGTTGCGCCAGAGGGAATTTAACCAATCTTTACTATTGGCGAGGGAAGTGAGCCTCGCATCCGGGATACCGCTACAGGTGGATAACCTTTGCCGTGCACGATGGACTCAGCCCCAGATCGAATTGAGTGGAGATGAGCGCAGGAAAAATGTCCGAGGGGCATTTGAGGTCAAATGGCCTGATCAGGTACAGGATCAATCCGTGTTATTGATTGATGATGTCTACACCACAGGGGCTACGGTCAACGAGTGTGCCAGGGTACTCAAGAAGGCAGGAGCAGAGACGGTGAATGTCTTGACCTTAGCCCGCATGATATAATTGCGTAGATTTGGGAGAGATTTCAATGCCTATTTACGAATACCGTTGTAATCAATGCAAAAAAAAGATGAGCTTTCTGTTGATGAGGATAGATCAACAACAGACACGATCTTGTAGCTTCTGCAAGAGCCCGGACCTGACCCGGCTGTTCTCCAGGTTTGCCACGGTCCGGTCTGAGGAGTCGAGGTTAGGGTCTCTCGCCGACCCCGGCAGCTTGGCCGATTTGGACGAAAGTGATCCTAAGAGCATGTCCCGCTGGATGAAAAAGATGGGCAAGGAACTGGGAGAGGATGCGGGGGAGGACTTTGAAGCCGAAATGGACAAGGCTGTGTTCAGTGAAAATTCAGAGACCGATGGAGAGTAACTGACATTATTATAAGAACCTTATTCCTTCTTGAAGCTCTTTCTGGTACTATCGAGGACGGTATTGAGCAGGCTGCTAAACTCCATCGGCAAAATGAACTTAGTGGATGGACCACTGCCTAAAGTTTTTAGGGTTTCCAAGTATTGGAGGCTTAATGTCTTCTCATCCACTCCACGAGCGACCTCAAAGATCTTGCTCAGTGCTAGGGAAAATCCTTCCGCACGCAGAATGGCCGCCTGTCGCTCACCTTCAGCTTTTAAGATGGCAGACTGTTTTTCTCCTTCCGCCACGGCAATCGCTGCCTGTTTTTGGCCTTCCGCTTCAGTGACAGTTGCCCGACGTGCTCGTTCAGCCGACATCTGACGAGTCATGGCATCCTGGACCTCTTTGGGTGGTGTGATCTCGCGAATCTCTACTGTGGTAATCTTGACGCCCCATCGCTGGGTTATCTCATCCATCTTGACCTGCAGGATCTGGTTGATCTGGTCGCGTCTGGCCAGTACATCGTCCAGTGGAATGTCTCCGACTACAGCACGCAATGTGGTGGTGGCAATTCCCTGAGAAGCCCCTGTAAAATCTTGGACCTGAATGACGCTGGCAATAGGATCAGTGACGCGAGAGTAGATCAGAAAGTCAATCGAGATCGGAGCGTTATCTTTGGTGATACAGGTCTGCTGTGGGATCTCAAAGAACCTTTCTCGTAGGTCCACTCGAATCGGAACGTCGACAATGGGAAGGACGATCACAATGCCGGGACCTTTTGGACGCGGAAGGACTCGACCCAATCGAAGGATCACGATCCGTTGGTATTCCGGAACAATCCGGATCATATAAAGCAGCAGGAGTACACCCACAATAATCGCAATCACTATTCCTGTGGTCATAATATCCTCCTTAGAGCCTTTCGATGGACGAATAGGGAGCTTTGCTTCTTTCAATAATATGGGTTTTGAGGCTGTCCTAGAGTACCGCAGAACTATCTGGGAATTCAATCATTTTGTTTTCGGCTCAGGCAAATCAACACATGGGGTGGGGAGGAAGGCGCAGGCTGTCTTTTTCATTAGGAAGGGTTAAGACTTCGCTGTTGGTCATGGGTTTTTTGAGAATTAAATAACCGTACCATTTGATGGCCGAATCCACCAGAATGACCATCGCCAGCACCGCGATGACGGCCACTAGAGCAGCATCAAGCTGGAAGCTGAAGGCCTCGGCTGAAGTGGCAGCTGTTCTGGCCTTGTGGGCAAACTCAATAAAGAGCTGATAGGCTGCGGTGAGGTTGGTCACAGCCATAAATAGCATGGGGGCCAGGGTGGTCCAGATATATCTGGTTTTGCCCATTTTGATCAGGACTGTAGTTCCCACACACAAGGCCAGCACTCCCAGCAGTTGATTGGCCACACCAAACATACGCCAGATGGTGGCAATGCTCCCTGTGGCGATTAAGTAACCCCAGGCAAAGACCACGATCAGGCTGGCTGCGAGGGTTCCGGGTATCCATCCGATCTCTTTCAGGGGTTTGTAGAGATGTCCTCCCGCCTCCTGAACCAAATAGCGGGCCACCCGGGTTCCCGCATCGATCGTGGTAAGAATAAAGAGGGCCTCAAAGAGAAGGGCAAACTGATACCAGTAGGCCATGAGGGATCTCATCCCGGGAAGGGCTGAAAAGATGGAGGCCATTCCTACCGCCAAGGAGACAGCACCCCCAGGTCGCCCGGACACCTCCACTCCCACGAGTTCAGAAAGCTCACCGATCCGACTCACTGGAAAACCAGCATCGGCCAGGGCCTCCGGTTTCAGGTGGGTGTTGATTGCAAAATAATCTCCGGGAATTAAGATGGCTGCAGAGATTACAGCCATGATCCCCACAAAACCTTCCATGAGCATAGCCCCATATCCGATCATTCGGGCATGGGACTCTCGGTCCAACATTTTAGGCGTGGTTCCCGAAGAGATCAAAGAGTGAAACCCAGACAGTGCCCCGCAGGCGATGGTAATAAACACAAATGGGAAGACCATGCCTGGAATGACCGGCCCCCCACCTGCCAGGAAGCGAGTAGTGGGAGGAAGCTCAAGGGGTGGTGCCATGAGGATCACCCCGACTCCCAAAAGCAAGACCACTCCAATTTTCATGAAAGTAGAGAGGTAATCCCGGGGAACGAGCAGCATCCAGACTGGCAGCACAGAGGCCACAAAACCGTATCCTGCCAATAGATATACCAGAGTGTTCTTATCAAAATCAAAATGAGTGGCCAGCGAGGTTCCAGGGACTTCATGACCCAGGACAACCGCCAGGACCAGGAGGCTAAATCCAAACAGGGATGCCTCCAGGACCTTTCCGGGGCGGAAATATTGAAGGTAATAGCCCATAAAGAAGGCGATGGGGATGGTCATGGCAATGGTGAAAACGCCCCATGGGTTATGGTACAAGGCATTAACCACAGCCAATCCTAATCCCGCCATAGCCACGATCACGATGAACAAGACCGCGATAGCCGCAGCGATTCCGGTCACTGTCCCAATCTCATCTCGGGCGATCTGAGGAAAGGAGCGACCATTGCGCCGGGTGGAGGCTACCAGGATGATAAAATCATGAACCCCTCCAGCAATTACCGCACCGATTAAGAGCCACAGAAAGCCCGGCAGATACCCAAACTGAGAAGCCAGCACAGGGCCCAAAAGAGGACCGGCCCCCGCAATGGCTGCGAAGTGATGGCCGAACAGAATCCATTTATTGGTGGGCTGAAAATCGTGGTCGTCCCTTAACCGCCAGGCTGGCGTTACCCGTCGATCATCCAGGACCACCACCCGTGCAGCCAGAAAGGCCCCATAAAAACGGTAGGCTAAGGCATAGAAACAGGCAGCTGCCACCACCAACCACAGGGCATTGACCTTTTCCTCGGGGTGGAAGATCCCAGTTACAGTCCCAAAGGCGATGGCGAAAAGGATCGCTAAAAATACCCAAAAAATATTTAAAACCCATTTCATGTACAGACGATGCTCCAGGCGCAAGATTCCCAAAATTGCTGTGGTTTCTGGCGATTATAAAAAAGGCACCAGAGGGTTGTCAAATGTCGCTTCAAGGGGTAAAGGGTGGTCGGAACCTCCTCAGCCGCAAGGCATTGCTCACCACGCTGACCGAGGACAGACCCATGGCCGCCGCGGCCCAGATAGGATTGAGGAGGATTTTAAAAAAAGGGTAGAAGGCCCCGGCCGCAAGGGGAATCAGAACGACGTTGTAGATGAAGGCCCAGAAGAGATTCTGCCGGATATTGCGAAGAGTAGCTCGTGAGAGGGCAATGGCGGTGACCACGCCCCTTAGATCCCCACGGATCAGAGTGATGTCCGAGGACTCCATGGCTACATCGGTGCCTGTCCCGATGGCGATGCCGATATCTGCCTGGGCCAAAGCTGGGGCGTCATTAATTCCATCTCCTACCATAGCCACCACATGTCCCTGATGCTGGAGGTGTTGGACCGCCTTGGCCTTGTCTTCCGGGAGGACTTGGGCCCGGATCTCATCAATCCCAAGCCTTTTAGCGATGGCCTGGGCGGTATGCGGGTTATCTCCGGTGATCATAACGACTTTGAGCCCCAACTGGTACAACATGGCCACGGCCTCCTGGGTGTGTTCCTTGAGGGTGTCAGCCACAGCAATGATTCCAGCCGGCTTTTGGTCTATGGCCACAAACATGGGTGTTTTTCCATCATCCGCAAACCTCTCGGCAATGGACAAGAGAGGTCCTGTGGAGATGCCATATTCTTCTAAAAAATTTCCATTACCCAGCAATACAGCCTGTCCATCTATCTGGGCGCGGATGCCTTTCCCAGGAATAGCTTCAAAAGCCTGAGGTTCAGACAGCATGAGCTGCCGGGTCTTTGCAGCCGACACGATAGCCTCGCCCAGGGGGTGTTCTGAACCTCTTTCGGCGCTGGCGGCATATCGTAGTAATTCATTCTCAGGTCCGCCACTAATCGTCCGGATATCGGTCACCTCTGGTTTTCCACGTGTCAGGGTGCCGGTCTTGTCTAGGACGATAGCCGTCAGCCGGTGTGCCAGCTCCAGCGCTTCTCCGCTTCGGATGAGGATGCCGTGTTCCGCCCCTTTTCCGGTACCCACCATGATGGAAGTGGGGGTGGCCAGCCCCAGAGCGCAGGGGCAGGCAATAATAAGGACCGCCACAAAATTTAAAAGGGCATAGGTGAGAGAAGGTTCAGGGCCCAGCCACCACCATAGTCCAAAAGTCATCAAGGCAATGACAATCACTGTAGGCACAAAGTAGGCCGCAATTATGTCCGCCAACCTTGCAATCGGGGGCTTCGATCCCTGGGCCTCTTCCACCAGCTTGATAATTCTGGCCAGGACGGTTTCCTTGCCCACCCGACTGGCCCAAAACTTAAAGCTGCCGGTACGATTCAGGGTTGCCCCAATCACCTCGTCCCCAGGGTGCTTCTCCACCGTTAGGCTTTCGCCGGTGACCATGGACTCATCTACCGCGGAGCTTCCTTCCACGATTCTTCCATCCACCGGGATTTTCTCTCCTGGTCGGACGATGACCAGATCTCCTACCATAACATCTATAATAGGTATATCCTTTTCCTGACCATCCCGGATCACTCTGGCCGTCCTGGCCTGAAGCTTCATCAGACGTTTGATGGCCTGGGAAGTTTGGCCCTTGGCCCGGGCCTCCAGCATCCGGCCCAGCAGGATCAGAGTAATGATGGCCGCTGACGTATCATAGTAGACTGCCAGCTCCAGTCCCTGGGCCGCAAAAAGTCCCGGTGCAAAGGTGGCCAGAAAGCTGTAAAGATATGCGGCAGAAGTTCCCACTGCAATCAGGGTGTTCATGTCGCTGGTACCATGCCGCGCCGTGGCCCAGGCCCCTCTGTAGAACTGCCAGCCTGCCCAGAATTGGACCGGAGTGGCCAGGAGAAACTGAACCCAAAAATCGGTCTGAACCGACAGGGGGAACACTTGGGACAGGCCTAGCATATGGGGATAACCCACCACGAAGATACAAAGGGTCAATAGCCCGGACAGAAAAACTTTATTCTTTAGCCGCTCTAGTGACTGAGCTTGTGCTTGTTCTTCCCGGGCGAGCCGGTCTTCTCCCTTTAGTGCAGACAGCTCAAGCAAACGAGGTTCATAACCCACTGTCCTAATCGCTTCGGCTAGATCCCGGATCTCCACCACCTGGGGAATATACTCCACCGTAGCCGATTCCAGGGCTAGGTTCACCGAGGCCGAGACCACTCCTTCCTGGTGTGTCAGGGAGCGTTGAATCTTGTCCACACAAGAAGCGCAGGACATCCCCTGGATGGGCATGGTCACGGTCTCTGTTTGGACATGATATCCAAGATCCTCAATGGTCTGCACCAGTTCATGCGTCCGGACTATTTTTGGATCAAGCAACAGAGTGGCCCTCTGGGTAGCAAAGTTGACGCTTGCTTTATCCACCCCCTTGACCTGGCTCAATCCTCGTTCGATCCGGTTAGCACAGGCGGCGCAAGACATTCCCTGGATCGGGAGATCTATCTTTTGTAGGGTGTTCGTATCAGAGGGCATTAATCACTCCTTCTTGAACGGTTCTGTTTAATTAAATTATCCCCCCTTCTGGGACGTTTTTCAAGAGTGGTCACTTAGAAGGAATATAGGGAATTCAAAGATGAATTCAGGCGGGGTGGTTTGGGAGGGGGTTGATCACAAGTCCGCTTAGGGGTTTGGGGTAGAAGTAGGTGGATTTGTGGGGCATCTTAATCCCCTTTCTGGCCAGATCCTGTACCACCTGGACATTGACTGGATTGAGAAAAAAAGCCATCTGGGCTGTACCTCGCTTGACTTTATCCACCCCCTCCTCAGGATCTTTTATGTACAGAATATGATTCCCGCGGTCTGAAGCCCCACCCTTAAGTCCCAGGAGATCCTCCAGAACGACTTGGTCGAAGATATCCACATCCAGAGGGGTGGATGTAGATGGTGTGTTCAGGAGGGCCTTGGTTTTGCGCAGCCCTTCTGGTTTGAGGCGCAGGAATTGGTACTGACCTGTGCGACTATAAAGCCCCATAGCGGTCTGCTGCTTGCCGGTCTTCTCCATATGCTGTTGTAAGCCGGCCAGGTTGGGGATGGCAGACTCCATCTCAAAATACTGGGAGAGGTCTTTGAGCAGCCGCTCGGCTCTGTCGGCAGACAGACCATGAAGAACTCGATGGATTGGCAGAAGACTCATGCCTTCATCCTTCATGTTGACCAAGAGCATGAGCATGTGATCAGCTTGGGGATATTCCTGGCGAAAAACCAGTGCCGTTTCGTATCGGTGATGGCCATCTGCGATCAATAGAATCTCGGAGGATAATTGCTTCTGGATCTTGTGGATAAGGTCGGAATCATCCACACTCCATATCCGATGATGAGTCTGGTCCTCGTTGACGACATCAATTCGGGGAGTAATTCCCGAGGAGCCCTGTTCAAGAAGACCCTGGACGCGGTTCTCGGCGTCCATATAAAGGCCAAAAATGGGGCTAAAGTTGGCCCGACAGGCCCTTAGTAATTGTAGGCGATCTTCCTTGACCTTGGGAAAGGTGTTTTCATGGGGAAGAATCTTTCCAGAACTAAAGTGTTCCAGCTTAACGATCGAAAAGAATCCCCTTAGGGTCTTGGGAAAAGCTTGACCCTGATGGGGCAGGGAGTAGGTAATCTCGTAACGGTAAAGGGAGGGTCGGTCATCCTGAATAAGTATCCTGTTTTTTCGCCAGTCTTTGAAAAAGCCTGCGGCTCTGGTGTATCGATTATTGTTGGGGCTGTCGTCTGGAAATTCCTTGCCTAGATCCAGCCGGATTACATTGTGATCGTGTCGATGGTAATAGATCTCCTGAGCCTCCGGGGTGATGACATCGTAGGGAGGGGTGACCACCCGTTTCAGATCGGGCACCTTTTCTGGGTTATAGAGAATGCCACGAAATGCATTTACATCGACCATTTTACATGACCTCTGGATATTGGCCCATGATCAGTGATCTCTGGAAACGACGTAATCAGCCACTACAGAAAGGGCCTGGCGGTGGAGCGAAGGAGGGGAGAAATCAAGATTCTTCTTGGCGATTTCTACGGATTCCCGGGCTTTCTTCAGTGAGTATTCGATGGAGCCATAACGTTTCATAAGCGTCAGGATTTCTTGTAGGTCCCGGTTGGAGATCCCATCCGTATTCACAATGTTTTTAACTCTCACCCTTTCCTGCTCCCCACAGTTAGAAAGAAGATGCAGGAGGGGTAGGGTAATCTTGCCTTCATTGAGATCCTTGCCGAGGGATTTCCCCAGTAATTCCTGATCAGCAATATAATCTAGGGTATCATCCGCGAGCTGATATGCAATCCCGAGATACTGACCAAATCGAGCCAGGGCCTCTCTCTTATCGGGGTCCAGTCCGCTGACGATACCTCCCAACCGGCAGGTGGCCGAAAGCAAAGAGGCAGTTTTGTACTGGATGACCTTCAAGTAATCCTGCTCGGTGACCTCCAAATTGCCGTGTTGGGTGAGTTGAAAGGTCTCGCCCTCGGTCATGAGTCGACAGGCCTCGGCAAGGGTGGTGTTCACCTCCTGGCTGGCCAGGGTTAAGGCAAAACTCACAGCCTGGGTATAAAGATAATCCCCTACCAGGATGCTGGCCTGGTTTCCCCAGAGGGTGTGAGCCGACTTTTTGCCCCGCCGGACCTCTGCCTGATCGATTACATCGTCATGCAGCAAAGTGGCTGTGTGGATAAACTCTACCGAGCTGGCCAGCAGGACCTCCGTATCATCAAGGATCTGCTGGCCATTGAGCTTTGAAGTGATGATCAGCAAGAGAGGCCGTATCCGCTTGCCTCCACTGCTGAGGATGTAGTAGGCCACCTGATTAATTAAGCTGACCTGAGAGTCCAGGCTTTTCTTGATCCGGTCCTCCACACGCTGTAGATCATCCCGATAAAAATCCCAGACCTCATCCATCTGAGTGAAAAGCGTAGTTTTGGGATGGCTCTGCATAAAGTCATAGTAGGGAAGTGGTATTGCTTTGTCAAGGGGAATCTGATCCTGTGGTGGGTCCTCTCAGGGGTAACAGGTAGAAAAGGGTTGACAAGTAGGGATGGCAGGGACTATATTGATAATTAGAATCAATTTCATCTAGGTGATCTATCTCCAACATGAAACGGGAGACCGAGATCTTAAAAAAGCACCTTGCCCAGCACCGATTAAAGCTGACCCAGCAACGTCAAGTTATTCTGGAAATCTTCCTCAGCAAAGACCATGTCACGGCAGAAGACCTGTATCGGGAGATCAGCAAGCGCAATGTTCGGGTAGGCCTGGCCACGGTCTACCGGACACTGAATCTGCTTTGCCACTGTGGGCTGGCTCAGCAGAGGCATTTCAGTGACACCCGAACATTGTATGATAATATCTCCAACAAGGACCACCATGACCATCTGATCTGTACTCGGTGTGGAAAGATCATTGAATTTGAAAACTCTGCCATCGAGAGGCTCCAGGAAATGGTGGCCCGGAAAAATAAATTCGCGATCTACAGTCATAAACTTGAGCTGTACGGTCTCTGTAGAGACTGTCACAGCTAAATTTTTTTGAGGCTCTTATTTGATAATGCGTATCAATTTCAAAATAAGCTGATCGCCCATGGAGGGACTATGAAACAGACGATTCTTTTAGGGATAGTTTGGGTCCTATGCGTGTTCTGGGTTGTTGCTTCATTTGCTGGGAAAGAGACCCAGCAGGAGGTGGTTGTCTATTCTGCGAGAATTGAGCAATCGATCAAGCCGGTATTTGATGCCTATACCCAGGCAACGGGTGTAAAAATCAAATTCATCACCGACAAGGAAGGTCCACTGATGGAACGGCTGAAGGTCGAGGGGGCCAACACTCCGGCGGATGTATTCATCACCGTCGATGCGGGTAATCTCTGGCAGGCGGCTCAACAGGGCCTGCTGCGGCCGGTTCAGTCTGAGATTTTGGCCACCAATATTCCTGACCATCTGCGAGATCCCCAGCGTCAATGGTTTGGTCTGTCAGTGCGGGCGCGCACCATTTTTTATAATACCAAGAAGATCAAACCCTCGGAGTTATCCACCTATGAAGATTTGGGAAGCCCAAAATGGAAAAAGCGTCTTTGCCTGCGAACCTCCAAGAAGGTATACAATCAGTCGTTGGTAGCCATGATGATTTATGAGCTGGGTGAGGCCCAGACAGATAAGGTCGTTAGGTCCTGGGTGGAGAATCTGGCCACGGACGTTTTTTCGGACGATACCAAAATGCTGGAGTCCATCGCAGCCGGCCAGTGTGACGTCGGTATCGCCAATACCTATTATTATGGCCGCCTGATGGAGAAGAACCCAGATCTGTCGCTGGGGATCTTCTGGCCCAACCAGCAAGATCGAGGTGTCCATGTGAATGTTTCGGGTGCAGGGGTTACACGGTATGCCAAACATCCTGATGCTGCGATGAAGTTGTTAGAGTGGCTTTCCTCAGAGCAGGCCCAGAATCTGTTTGTGGATACCAATTTGGAATATCCGGCCAATCCCAAGATTAAACCCCACCCACGCGTGGCGGCCTGGGGGAGTTTTAAGCAAGACCTGGTGAATGTCTCCAAGGCAGGAGAATTACAGATTGAGGCAGTCAAATTAATGGATCGCGTGGGTTACAAATAGCTCATGGCATATTCCGCAAAAAGCCCTGGAGTGGGTTCCTTTGTATTGAGCGGGCGGTTTAGGCTGGATCGTCTTCAGCTCACTGCATTTTTCATCGCGATCCTGGTGCTGGCCCCCTTAGGTGTGGTCTTGTCCTCGGTCTTTTCGCAAACCAACGGTGTGTGGCAGCATCTGGTGCATACCGTCCTCGGAGAGCTTCTTCTAAACACCCTTTGGCTGGTGTTGGGAGTAGGGGCGGGAACGACACTGCTGGGTGTCAGCTTAGCCTGGTTGACCGCAGCCTGCGATTTTCCGGGGCGCAGGTTGTTTGATTGGGCACTGATGCTCCCTCTGGCCATACCCGCCTATGTGACGGCATTTGTGGGCATAGGCCTGTTGGACTTCACAGGGCCGGTTCAAACTCATTTGCGGATGTGGTTGGGTGAAGAGCATGTGTGGTTCCCAAAAATCCGGTCTACGGGGGGCGTGATTTTGATCATGACCTTGGCCCTTTATCCCTATGTCTACCTCCTGGTGCGAAATGCCTTTTTGACTCAAGGGAAGAGGGCTGTCGAGGCCGCACAATCATTAGGTTACGGTCGGTGGAGTGGGTTTTTCAAGGTCTCTCTGCCCATGGCCCAACCTTGGATTGCGGGTGGGCTGATGTTGGCCCTGATGGAAACCCTGGCAGATTTTGGTGCAGTTTCGATTTTCAATTATGATACCTTTACGACCGCCATTTACAAAGCCTGGTTCGGGTTGTTCTCCCTTCCGGCAGCGGCACAACTCTCCTCTCTGTTGGTATTGATTGTATTTGTGTTACTGATGATCGAACAGCAGTTGCGTTCACGCATGCGCTATGTGCAGATCGGAAAGAGTAGCATCCACAGTGATCGGATTGTGTTACGGCATGCCCGGGGCTGGTTTGCCTCAGCCTATTGCACATGGGTCCTGATGGTGGCATTTGTGATCCCTGTGGTGCAACTTTTAATATGGGCCTACAACGTCTTTGATCAAGATTTTGACAGCCGTTATCTGGGATTTCTAAGTCATTCTTTACTGCTGGGAGGAATTGCCGCATTGCTCATCACAACATGCGCCTTGATCCTGGTCTATGCCAATCGGCACCATCATTTTTTGACACACATCATTGTGAAGATCGCAACTCTGGGCTATGCCCTCCCCGGCTCGGTGCTGGCGGTAGGTGTCTTCATGGTACTGGCCTGGCTGGATCACCAGATCATGTCATGGGGAAGGTCCTGGTTTAATCTGGAAACGGGCTTTCTGATCAATGGAACTCTGGCGGCTATGATCCTTGCTTACCTGGTGCGCTTTTTAGCGGTGGCCTACAATCCCATTGAGAGTGCCATGCAGCGGATTACACCCAGCGTGGACGAAGCGGCGACCAGTCTGGGCTCCGGTGGTATCCGGTTATTGCAGCGAGTTCATCTGCCCATCTTGCGGGGAGGGCTGTTGACAGCCGCCACCCTAGTGTTTGTGGATGTGATGAAGGAAATGCCCATGACCCTGATGACCCGTCCTTTCGGTTGGGACACCCTGTCCATTAGGATTTTTGAGATGACTTCCGAGGGGGAATGGGAACGTGCGGCGCTGCCTGCTGTGGCATTGGTTCTGGCAGGCTTAATTCCTATTATGGCTTTAACTAAAAAATCTAGTCGAGTAGACTAGAGGAACCCGTTCCCCATGCCGATCATTGAACTTAACCAGGTAACCATGACCTATCCCAGTGGTAAGGCGCCAGCGGTGTATGATATCTCCTTTAAGGTCAATAAAGGGGAGGTCTTGGCTCTCCTGGGACCCAGTGGGAGTGGTAAAACGACTCTCCTGCGGTTGATTGCTGGGTTTGAGGTGCCTGATCAGGGCAGGATTTGTTTAGGGGGGCAGGAGGTCAGTCGATCGGATTACTGTCTACCTCCTGAAAAGCGTGGTGTGGGAATGGTTTTTCAAGACTATGCCCTGTTTCCCCACCTGACGGTAGCCCAGAACGTGGCCTTTGGACTGCGCCGGGTCGGTTCAGCGGACCGGAAACAAAAGGTGATGGAGATCTTGACCCTGGTGGGACTTACAGGATTTGAGCAGTCCTATCCCCACGAACTTTCTGGAGGGCAGCAGCAGCGGGTGGCTCTGGCTCGTGCCATAGCTCCCAACCCCATTGTGGTTCTGCTGGATGAGCCCTTCAGCAATCTGGATCCGGATATGCGATCCCGGATGCGGTATGAGGTCCAACAGATCCTCAAAAGAGTTGGCACCACCGCGATCCTTGTAACACATGACCATGAGGAAGCCTTTGCCATGGCGGACCACATTGCGGTCTTAAATGCCGGCAGGTTGGAGCAACTGGACACCCCGGAAGTCATCTATCACACCCCGTCCACCCCCTTTGTGGCAGACTTTGTGGGCCAGGCTGATTTTTTGCCCGGCAGTGTGGAGGGGAATGGCCTCATTCACACCGAGATCGGACAGTTCCCTAACGAGATGGGATATCCCGAAGGGGCTTCGCTGGTGGTGATGATCCGGCCAGATGACATTCACCTGATCCCGGACCCGAAAGGAATTGGCCGGGTAGTTTCTCGCCAGTTTAGGGGCTCAGAAAATCTCTACCTGGTTTCCTTACCCTCAGGGCAGACCCTCCACAGCAGTGAGCATTCCGTCGCAGTTTACTCCTCGGGGACCCGCGTGGACATCCGGTTGACCGCAACACATACGGTGCTTTTCAAGAGTCTCAGTGTATCCAAGATTATCATTGGTTAAATCCACCCATGGAGGAGAGGCTTATGATTGGATGAAAGCGGCAGGTTTGGCCTCACCGATCACTTCTAGGAAGACCTGTACTACCCGTGGATCAAATTGGGTTCCGGCATGGCGCTTCAGCTCCTCAATGGCCCTCTGCTGCCCCGGAGCTTTTCTGTAGACCCGATCCGAGGTCATGGCATCATAGGCATCCAGGACCGACACGATTCGGGACTCGATGGGAATCTCGTTTCCCATAAGCCCACGGGGATATCCCTTCCCGTCGTACCGTTCCTGATGGTACAACACCAGGGGAACTACCTCAGCCAGGGACTTGATGTGTTTGATGATTTCTGCGCCCTTCTCCGGATGGGTCTTCATGATGTTGTACTCTTCCTGGGTGAGCTGGGTCGGTTTTTTTAAAATATTTTCCGGGACACCAATCTTGCCGATATCGTGAAGAACAGCCGCATATTTGAGTTTCTCCTTCTGTGCATCAGATAATCCCATCTTCTCGGCCACCGCCACAGCGTATTGAAGGGCCCGGTCGCTATGATCTCGGGTGTAAGCGTCCTTGCTCTCTAAGGCCTCGGCCAGGGCCTTGATGGCGTCCAGTTGTGCCTCTTCCAGATCCCGGGCTTTGTGATTTACCTCCTCAAAGAGACGGACATTGTCTATCAAGACGGTGGCCTGGCGACAAAGTACAATGACTAGTTCCAGATCATTCTGAGTGAACGAACGGGTACGATCCCTTTTACCTAGGTAGAGGACCCCAACGACCTTGTCTTTTCTCAATAAGGGAATACAGATTGAGGATGGGACCAACCGGCTGGCCATGGTTTTTGGAATCCAACCCCGGGTGTCTATGCCCTCCACCAAGATTAAAGGCTGCTTATGGATCATCACCCATCGGGCGATCTTCATCTGAATCTTCTTGATTTCTCCTTCCAGATCGCCAGGAATCAGGCCGCTTGATACCGCAATGCTTAAATCGTTGGACTTTGTATCCGCTAATATCAAGGCCACCAGATCTGCATAAGTTTCTTGCTTTGCCATCTCACTGATTTGTTTGAGAATATACTGGAGGTCGACCTCAAACAGAAAACTCTCACTGATCTGAAAGAGGGGATTCAGCACATGGGCTTGTATCCTATCCTTCAACAGGCGATGATCTTCTAAGATCTTTTTAATGGTGTCCACGAGTTCTTGAGTCTCAAATGGCTTTACCATATAGCCCTTTACCCCCAGCCGGAGAGCCTTCAGAAGATATTTGTTAGTGAGATTTTGGGAGAAGATAATGGACAAGGCCTCGGGTTGGAAATCCTTGATTCTTTCCAACAGGTCCAGGCCGTTTATGTCTGGGAATTGGATGTCAATGAGATAGAGATCAACCGGTTCTTGCAGCGATTTTCTAATTGCCGATTCATAATCCCGGGAAGTGATGACATGATAATCCTTGGAGGTCAGAAATTCACTGCACTGCGCACATATTTGGGGGTCAGCTGTAATAATCAGGATGGTTTCTTTAGGCATTTAAGGTCAAATATAGGATTGGTCGTACTTTCTTATGAACTTCTTTACGACAGATCGTTATAAAAGTGCAAAACTCAGGCCATGGATATCGGACGGATAAAGTGGCTTTTTAATGAGCATTTTATACTTTATTTTCCATTGATTAAGTAATTAGTCTCTTCTGACATTTAGAGCGTTTATGCTTTATGAATGTGCAATTATGAACGTCCGTGGTGATTTATGTAAACAACCGGATGGAAATGCTCCTATTACCACAAAGGTCAGTTTTTCCATCTCTCATTCTATTTAAGAAGGGCTATGCGCTTTTGAGCAGACATTCATTACCATAGCCCTCTTGAGAAGTTTATACCTCTCCTGTATGGCCATCTATACAGTCACTTCACCAGCATGGTTTTTGCTGTTCAAGAGATCTGCAACCTGACTTGACCAAAAGTGTTTAGCTGCTATACTTTGAAAAGTGGTGTAAGGTCCTGAAATAATGTTCGTTTACCTATAGGACTAGAGTCAAACAGGTAAAATGAAGAAAATAAGATGACCCCTTCACAATTTTTAAGAGATCTGTGGGTGATTGCAATCCTGGGGACTGTCTACTTCGTCGCGGGTAGACTTGGGCTGATGTTGGCCCTTGTGAATCCAAGTGCGACTGCAGTGTGGCCCCCCACAGGAATCGCTCTTGCGGTTTTCCTGCTGCTGGGTTACCGCGGCTGGCCGGGCATTTTACTAGGCGCATTCCTGGTGAACATCACAACGGCGGGTACGGTGGCAACATCGATGGGTATTGCGGTGGGAAACACCCTTGAAGGACTATTGGGCGCCTACCTGATTAACAGATTTGCCAAGGGTCACAATGCCTTCAATAGTGCGCAAGATATTTTCAAATTCACGGTTCTTGCAGGAATAGCCTGCACTGTCAGTGCCACGCTCGGTGTCACCAGCCTCTCTCTGGGTGGTTTCGCACAGTGGGCCAGCTACGGTCCCATTTGGTTGACTTGGTGGTTAGGGGATGCGGTGAGTGTTCTGATTGTGACGCCCTTCCTGGTCCTCTGGGGTACAAACCTTCGTGTGCAGTGGAACCGAGATCAAATCTTTGAGGCAGGTATCTTGCTGCTGGGTCTAATCCTTGTTGGGCAGACCGTGTTTAGCGAAATCTTCTCTTCTCAAATCAAACATTATTCGCTGGAATTTATGTGTATTCCATTTCTCATTTGGACGGCTTTCCGGTTCGGTCAGCGCGAATCGGCAACGGCCATCTTTGTGCTGTCCGGAATCGCCATCTTGAACACCCTGCAAGGTTACGGTCCCTTTGTGAGAGAATCACAAAACGAGTCCCTCTTGTTGTTACAAGCATTCATGGGCATCATTGCTGTGACAACTCTAGTGCTTGGCGCTGTTGTTTCAGAACGCAGGCAGGTGGAGGCAGCGTTGCGGGGAGTACATCACGAATCAGAACAACGGGTTCAGCTACATACAGAAGCCCTTTCAAGCACGAACGAGGCATTGCGGGCCGAGGTCTCTGAGCGCAAGCGGGTTGAGGAGGCTCTGCGTGATAATAGGGAAAGATTCGGAGCTTTTATGGACAACAGCCCTGCAGTGGCTTGGATGAAAGATGAAGATTGGAGTTATATTTACATTAATCAACCGTTTGAGCGCTTCTTCAACATAAAACTGGAAGAGATTAAGGGTAAAAATGACTTTGAAATTTGGCCAGAGGCAACGGCAAAAGAACTTCGTGCGAATGATATGTTAGTTTTACGCTCTGGAAAACCCTTAGAGACTTTTGAGACTGTCCCAACTCTTGATGGAGCCCCGCACTACTGGTTAGTATTCAAGTTTCCTTTTAAGGACTCTTCCGGTAGACGGTTTGTAGGGGGAATGGCGGTGGACATCACCGGACAAAAAATGGGGCAGGAGGAGTTAGAGAAATCGCTGTCTCTTCTTCGTGCAACACTTGATTCGACTGCCGACGGCATTCTTGTGGTGGACAGAGAGGGAAAAGTATTGAGCTTTAATCGAAAGTTTGTCAAGATGTGGCGTGTTCCCGAATCTCTGGTTACATCACGGGATGACAACCAAACGCTAGAATTTGTTTTGGATCAACTCAAAGACCCTAGAGAGTTTCTTAAAAAAATAAGGGAATTGCATCAACGGACAGAGACAGAGAGTTATGACATCCTGGAATTTAAGGATGGAAGATTCTTCGAGTTCTACTCTCAGCCTCATCGTACAGGAGGAAAGAGCTTTGGAAGAGTATGGAGTTTTCGTGACGTGACCGAGCGTAAGAGGGCAGAAGGACTGCTTGTTCAACTCGCCTCCTTTCCTGAACTCAGCCCACAGCCTATTGTAGAGGTGGATTTACAGGGTCATGTTCATTATTTCAATGCCAAGGCAGCCCGTGCACTCCCAGATATTGGAGAAGGAGGATTGCATCACCCTTTTCTTGCAGGTTTGGAATCTGTGGCCGTTGAACTTCAGAAAGGGGGAACAGGTTCTCACGTCCGTGAGGTTCAGGTTGGAGATATCTGGTATGAACAGGTCATACATTATGTTGAGTTAAACAAACGCATACGTATCTATGGCCGGGATATTACTGATCGAAAACAAGCGGTTGAGGCTTTAGAAGAACAGGCAGTCCGCGATGCTCTCACCGGTCTGTACAATCGCCGATACTTCAATCGTCGAGTGACGGAGGAAATTGCCCGGGCAGATCGGCATAGACAATCTCTGGCCATTCTACTCTGCGACCTTGACCATTTTAAGATTGTTAATGATACCCAAGGCCACCAGATTGGCGATGAGGTCTTAAAGGCAGTGGCTACGGAGATTAAAGAGGCCACCCGAGGGACAGATTTAGTGTTCCGCTGGGGAGGAGACGAGATGGTGGTGGTTTTATGTGCAGTTATCCGAGATGGAGTTCTGACTGCCGCTGATCGGATCCGAAACGCAATCCGCAATGTTAGCAAGCGGGTCAATCTTGATCTGGATCTGAGCATCGGTGTAAGTCTATACCCTGAACATGGTCGAGATGTTGATGAATTAATCCGTCTGGCCGATCGGGCCTTGTATATTGCAAAAAAAGGGGGAGACAAGATTCACATTGGGGAGGAAGAATATCACCTAGATGAACGTTCCATTAAGGTGGTTTTTCAGCCGGTGGTGGACATCCGATCTCACCAGATTATAGGCTATGAAGCCTTAAGTCGTGATGCTCAGGGTAAGCTCAGTATCTTAGAGCTGTTCAAAAGGTATCAGGCCATTGGGCAGCTCAGTGAGCTCAAACTTATTTGTTTTAGGTCGCAACTCAAAGTGGCTCAAGAGGTGGGATTAAAAAGAGTGTTTATCAATGTGGATTTTGATCTGTTCAGTCGACTTGAGGCTATATCTAAACCCCTAGGTATGGAGGTCATCCTGGAAATCTCGGAGGTGGAAGCCTTGCGCGATACAAAAAACCACTTGGAGGTCACCAAGCAATGGCGAGAGAGGGAGTTTAAATTTGCCATTGATGATTTTGGGGCAGGCTTTATTTCATTGCCTTTCATTGCCCAACTCATTCCGGACTATATCAAGATGGATCGCTCGACCATTCTTCAGGCTGTGGGCTCAGAGAAGTTTAGGAGGTTCTCCAAGGAGTTAGTGCGGGCCCTGCGAAATTACTCTACAGAAGGGATTATTGCAGAGGGAATTGAGACAGAGAAGGAACTAAAGGTGGTGAAAGAAATGGGAATCTATATTGTCCAGGGCTTTTTATTGGGCAGACCGCAGGAACTGAAGAGAGGTTGACTAATGATGAGGTCCCCCGAAAAACCCTACATGAAACACTGCTGTTATCCTCGTAAGAAACCTTAACCCACTCAAGTTCTATGCGTTTCAGCCATGTACCCTCTAAGCCTAAGCTATTCATCTATGGTATAGAGAGACAAGCAAATTAAGGAAGAAAGCAATAGCATCGCCACACAAGAGAAACCTTGACACGTGATGATCTCGTGTAAGTTTTACAACCCCAACATATAAAATCTACATACCTTAAGTTTCAATCATAAAGAGAGCGATCGTTTATTCTCCTGTATTTTAAGCGACTTAACTAATCATAAGCGGTCTTTGCTGAGGCGGCACACAAATTGCGTGGCCTATTTGACAATGGTTAAACCAATCGCCAAGAAGCTAACTTTCGAGCCACTGAGTGATACGCTTCAGATGTCAGACGGCTGTTGCTTGAACCCTGCTTTTGATCCTTAGGAGAGCTGAGATGTGGCATGTGAAAGGCATAGCATTTAACGGGTTGGGGATTAGCAAGAATTGTGGAATGTTAATGTAACAAAGGCCAACGTAATCCAGACCATTAAGGTCTTGTATGGTTGGCACAGGTTAACTCTAGGTGAAACAAGGAGAAAATCGATGTTTGTAAAAAATACAAAAATGAAGTCATTAAGGCTTGCCGAGCTGCTGGTTATATGTTTATTGGCATTTAGCCAGGGTTTTCTTTTTGGCTGCGGTAACCCCGCCAGCGGAGACGAGACTCAAGCGGTGAATCAAACGGGTAGCTCCTCAACTATTTCCGCTGTCTTCCGGGCCTTTACACGACCTGACAGCGACAACGACAGTCAACTTCCTGAAGTGAGTCAGCCTATACCTGTAGATCTCACCGTGAATCAATCTGATATCTCCTCAGGACGCCTGGACTTTGCAGAGGTCTTCGAGGTAGGGGATGAGATCTTTGGGACATTATTCACCGCTAAAGACGGTGTAGGAGCCAATCTCGCAGACGATGCTGCGGTCAGCATACGCTTTTCCCGTGTACCTCGGGCGGATCTTCCAGGGTTCATTTCAGACCCATTTCGGGCGACTGGCCCCAATGCCCAGGGCTGTCTGAGCTGCCACGAAGTCCCATTTGAAGATGGTGCAGGCGGGATCGAGGGGAATGTCCATCGGGACCCCCAGCGAACGGGTGATCCCGGCTTATTCATTCAGCGTAACGCGCCCCACGTTTTGGCTCCTGGAGCGCTTCAGCTCCTGGCAGAGGAGGCGACTGCAGAGATTAAGCAGATCCGGGACCAGGCAGTTGCCCAGGCCCGGAGGACTGGAACCTCGGTAAAGGCATTATTGACAACCAGTAATAATGTGAACTATGGTTCCATCATCGCCCAACCCTCCGGCACAGTGGACACCGGCGGTGTTCAGGGTGTCGACTCGGATCTAATCGTTAAACCTTTCCAATGGAAGGGTTCTGTGGCTTTCCTGCGTGCCTTTGTTCGAGACGCTTCCAATAATGAGCTTGGGATGCAGCCCGTGGAGATGTTTGGAGCGAATAACGATGCGGATCATGACGGGGTGAGCAACGAGTTTTCGGTGGGACAAATCACGGCCTTGACGATCTACCAAGCGGCCCAGCCCCGGCCGTCCACCATTGTGGAGTTAAACCGGCAGGATCCCGCAGCCTTTCCCCTGACCCGTTCCCAGAGAGAAGCCATTAAAGCCGGTGAAGATCTCTTCTCCAGGATAGGTTGTGCCGATTGCCACAAACCCGTTCTCCGTTTGAAGAACCCAGTTTTTAAGGAACCCAGCAGCAGCCCTGACTACCGGGATGCGACCCTTCCATCCGGTGTGAACCCGCTGGAGGTGGGTTTGGATCCCAGAAATCCGGCCAGGTTTGATTTCACAGTCGATGCTCCAGATGAAATTCCGTTGGAATCCGATGGCAGAGGAGGGGCTTTGGTGAGGGTGTTTGGGGATCTCAAACGCCACGACATGGGACCTGGATTGGCGGAATCAATCGATGAGGTGGGAACCGGCCCTTCGGTTTGGAGGACACGGGAACTGTGGGGCGTGGGGAGCACCGGTCCCTGGCTACATGATGGCCGGGCGACCACATTGAAGGACGCTATTCTATTTCACGGCGGAGAGGCCCAGGAGTCACGGGATAAATTTGCAGGGCTGAGGAGGAGTGAACAGGCCAATATCACCAAGTTCCTCCAAAACCTGGTTTTATTCAAAGCAGCAGAAGAAGAAGAGACGCAAGAGGAAGAACGACATAGAAGACATTAAAATAGAATGAATAGCGATGGTCTTCCTGGGCCCAGAGGGTTTAAGCCGATCTTCTCCTGATTAGTCTCAAACCCACTAAGCCGGAACCTAGGAGAAGCCATGTGGAGGGTTCTGGGACGGCAGCCACCGAAGTGAGGGTAGCGATGAGTGACTCGCTCGTATTGCGGCCCCGATGAGAACCGTAATCGCTGCCTAATCTCAGCTCCACAAAGAACGGGTCATCAATAATGGAGGTGATGTCCGGAAACGCGATCGTCTGGGAAGTACTGTTGCCCGTAACTGTAAACGGAAGATTGCCTGGAGCGGGTAACTGCCCATTCACGGTAATCCGTGAGGAGATGGGGTCGCCACCTGCATCGAAAAACTGAACAGACTCAAAAAAACCTAGGGGATCATTGACATCCTTGAGATCCAGGTCTGTGAAAAAGAATTGAAGACTGGCACTCTCTGCCGGAATAGCCACAGGACTAAAATAGAGGTACATCATGAGGGAGTCAGACATCCCACTCCCGGTATCCGAAAAGGTGCCTGCTGTTCTGCCTGGCCCAACTACGGTTACCCCGAACACCCCAGTATAGCTCAAGGGGATATAGAATGTGATTTTTCCTGTTGCGGAGTTAAAACAAGAAGCCCCTTCCAGCAAAGGGCAATCCGGAACTGAAGCTGTGGAGGATCCCATGGCTACCACCGGCTTGCCAAAGGATGTAAGCGGAATGGCCTCCGCCGTGCTTACCCAAGTAAGAATGAACCCTGTGATCAGAAGACTTGCGATCAAACGCATGTTTAACTCCACTTATATATTTAAGTTTAACAGCAACTTAATGTTACCTCAATAGGAAAAGATACTCCGCTCACAAAAACCCAGTTTTCAGGGATATTGGAGGCGGAAGCACAAGGCATTGATTTTAAATAATTTTTAAAGAAAGAGAGGTCAGAAACAAAAGAACAACTGGTTTAGGGCGCTTTTTGCTAAAGGCACTCATCGAGCAATGTCCCGAAGCCATTGTTCAAAACATTGGGGACCATATGTTTCCAACGGAGGTCCCCAACGTGCGGTGTCAGTACGCAACTGGCTGATGGTAATCCCTTTGATGGCTGCAATCTCGCTGGCATGTCCGATGAACCAGCGTTCGAGGCCTCGAACTGTTGCCTCTAGGTGAAACTGTAGCGCAAGGGCATGCTGCCCCCATGCGAAGGCCTGGTTTTCATACATCTCTGTTGAGGCGAGCCCGATGGCCCCGTCGGGTAGGTCGAAGGTGTCGCCGTGCCAATGCAGTACGGAGGTTGTCTCGTTCAAAATGTGGCGAAGGCAGGACCGACGGCCTGCCTCGGTCAATGTGACGGGTGCCCACCCGATCTCCTTCTGGTGTCCAGGATAAACTCGTGCACCTAGTGCTCGAGCCATTAGCTGACTTCCTAAGCAAATGCCAACAGTCGGACGATCAGCCTTGAATCGCTGTTCAAGGAGCCTCAGTTCGTCTCGAAGGAAGGGGTAAACATCTTCCTCGTAGGCCCCGATGGGTCCTCCAAGGATCACCAGTAAATCAGGACGAATGGGGTCAACCGAGGAGAGGGCATCAAACCCAGCCTCAAAGTATCGGATGACATATCCCTGCTTATTGAGAATAGGTTCGAAGCTGCCAAGGTCTTCAAAGGCGACATGCCGTATTGCTAGAGCCGTTTTTGCATCCTCCATCGGGATTTCTCTCGTCAGGTCCATAACTAATGTGGAACAGCCTCTTCCCACCAATCCGGGAATGCCGCAATTACCTCGCCCGATTTATAAAGTGTATTAGCGGTTTCTAGTGCTTCTAGTCCCGGCCCGGTCTTCAACACAAAAATATTCGGCCCAATTTCAAGTCTTTTAATGATCTCCAGGTTTCGTCCGCTGACCCAGCGGTGTACAGTGGCTTCATCCCAAGCCGGATTGAGATAAACAATGATGTTCCCGGGAAGCGACCGCATCCGGCCTGATGCCCTCGGTGTGTCATGGAAGACGGGCGAGTATTTGCCGTCAGGTTGAAGGGTCTTCAAGTTATGGATCACACCTTGCAGATAAGTGCCGCCTTCTAATCCCCAGAGGCGAATCCCTTTATGACGAGCAGCAATGGGCTTTGCGTCTGTATATGCCTTCTTGACTAAACTTCGACCAGACGCAGGAGGGTTAAATTCCGCTAATAGATTTGGGTTTAGCCAGACTTTTTGTTCCTGATCCCCATCATACCAGACATAGGTCTGTTCTAATTGAGCAGATTTCACGATGTCTTTACTTGCCGCGGCTGCTTCACTATCAGATGTGAACCCACAGGCCATTAACCCTATCAGGGCAGACCAAAGAAGATGGTTCATTTTCACCTCCCATAAAATTTGAGCTGCCAGGATTGGAATGTACCGATATCCTGTTCAGCGAGGTCCGTTACAGTTAATGTCCAGTTTCCATCTACTGCTTCACCCAAATGTCGGGCAGTTCCGAACACCCAACTCTTATAAGAAGGTTGGCATGGAATCGAAGTCCCGGTGTCGGCATTAGTGCAGGCATGGGTTTCTGCTAAACGGCTGACAGTGCCCGTCGTGTTGTTGGTCAGAGTAATTTCAAGATCGCCAAAATAGGTATGATCATCTGCCGAGAAAGTCACCTCGATAAATTCGATGCTGGTGATACCACTCCCAGTAACAGCTATCGTGTCGCTGACTCCCGTTGGATCGTCATCTGGAATTGAAAGACCCGGAGTAGCCAACGGTGTTGTGTGAGGGGGTTGTTCTGGCACCAAATTGGTCCAGGACATGGCGGTGTTTACAGCGGCCTCTGCGTTAATAACACCGAAGCCATATTTGTGATTAATATTTCTCCCTGCACCATTTATCGTCCAGTCAGAATCGGTCGGATTATTCTTGCGCGCGGTCTGGGCCAGAATCAGGCGTATATCCCGCCAGCCCAGGTTGGGATTGGCTTGTAGCATCAATGCTACAACCCCTGAGGCCATGGGGACTGAGGCTGATGTGCCAGCAAAGATGTTGGTGTAATTGGTGTTGGGATAATTCGATGTTCCATTGGTATTGTAACCGAGGGATCCCGTACGGTCAGTTGTCGTAATGCTATGTCCATTATTCCCCCCAGAAGGGGCACAAACCCAAAGGTTTGCCCCTTCTTCTGAATAAAATGCCTTGTTACCATCATCGCCAACCGCACAAATGGCCATGACGCCGCGGTTGTTTGCGTATCCATCGTAGTTAGAATTTTCTTGAAGACCGCCATTACCAGCCGCAAAAACGTAAATGGTGCCCTTCCCGCTACGTCCTGTGCTTAGCCCCGTAAGGATGGCGTCGCGCCAAGCAACACTCGTTGGGTTGAGGAGGCCTGTGAAGTCGGGCGCCCCCCAACTATTGTTAGAAATATCTACCGAGCTACTATTGCGCGTCATTGCGTCTGCTTGATTACTGATGAATGTGGATTCCAACAAATTATAGCCTATTGTGCTTGCCCTCGGAGCGACTCCTCGCCCGCCGACACCATCCAGGTCCCGTGCGCTGATGATACCGGCTACCGCTGTGCCATGTTCTGATGCAGTGGTATCAGAACCACATAGGGTAGGATCTGAGCTCCCATCACAATAATTGTGGCTAAGGCCTGATGCAATATTGGCCGCCAGGTCCTCATGGGCAATTTCCAGGCCGTCATCCACCACGGCAATACGGATACCCTCACCCTTAAAGCCGTTGTTCCAGACCGGAACCACATTCAAGTCTTCACCAGGTGTACCACCTCCTTGACCCGTATTTTGGAGGTGCCATTGATCTAAAAACAGGGGATCTCCAGCAGGGGAGGGAACAGCAGAGACATGAACTGACTCAGAGCTTTCGCCATTCGCATTAACCGCCGAAACGGCAAACCAGTAAATAGCCCCGTTTGTAAGACCGATATTGGGAAAACTACAACACGTAAGAATATTATTCTGTGTCGCACCCGGGAGTGTTAAGGACCACGTCGCCCAGTCGGTCGAGGCCATGTGAAGGGTATAGGAACTGGCATCAGAAACAGGACTCCAACTCAAGGTCACCTGATCATCACCAGGTGTTGCTACTAGCCCTGTAGGAGCTGAAGGAGGTCGACCGCCACCCCCATCCCCACAACTCACTAGAAAGCCTGAAATGAACAAAACACTCCCAAAACCGAAAAACAGATATGAACCTGCTCTTAGCATTGCCCTTGGTGATTGTGTTATTTTGACGGCGGCAACTCTGTTCAGCCCGCTCAGGAGAATTGCCCTGCTAACAATTCATTTTACCATTTTCCAAATCAAGACGAGCACAATTGACAGGGCCTTATCGAATCGTTATACTATCACTCATTGATAATTTTGCAAGCGGGCGATTAGCTCAGTGGTAGAGCGCTTGCTTCACACGCAAGAGGTCGCTGGTTCAATCCCAGC